>OOCH01000950.1_pt1 | contig 25391 bp, 20 predicted proteins | sample 1671641 | NCBI WGS metagenome assembly OOCH01 (sample SAMN06348177, study PRJEB24527) | human gut metagenome | biome: human gut; feature: ankylosing spondylitis patient; material: feces | host: Homo sapiens | place: China | collected 2015-10
CGCCTTCGGCCATGCCGGGAGCGTACTTGCTTAAGTGAGCATAAAGGGATTTATAACCGCCGGCATGAGTCAGCTCAAGCCAGTAACCGTAGCCGCGGCGTTGATATTTCTTGGAAGAAATCACTCCGTCGCCGGCTGCGTAAACCGGAGTTCCGCGCGGTGCACCGAGGTCAACGCCCCAGTGCGGACGCAGGCGTCCCGTCACAGGATGCTTGCGGACGCGGTTGAAAGTAGAGGTTACACGGGCTTCACAGGGCATACGCAGGAACGTAATGTCCGTGTTGTTGCCTTCGGAATCAAAGTAGCCCTCGACGCCTTCGCCCTCGTACCAGTAAGAATCAATGGTCTTGCCTTTGGAGAAATATTCAATCGCCAAAAGTTTGCCGGAACCGAGGTCGGCACCGTCAATCTGACGGCGTTCATAAATAACGCTGAAAGAATCGCCGACGGCAACACCTTTGTTCACATCCATCGATGTGCTCAGTCTTTCTTTGATCTGAGTCAAAACATTGGCAGGAATATTGGCCGAAACGGCTGCGCTCTCGAGTGAAGTTTTAATCACTGCGGAAGAGGCAATCGGGAAAGCGTCAATCTCGCTCTTTAAGTTGGCGTGCTTAAATTTTCCGGATTCTTTGCTGACCTGGAAATAAGCGACGTCGCGAGACAAGGAGTCAATCGGACGGAAAACGCGCAGAGAAATCACTTCTCCGGTCGGTGTCAGGCGGGCCTGAATCAAACGTCCTGTCTGGAGGCGAGCAAAAGGATTCTCTTTACCTTTAATGGAATTTACATAACGAACAAACGCTTTGTCGTTAATGCCCAGTCTTTCGAAAATCTTTTTGTTCGTGTCTTTTGCTTGGATGCGGGTCTCGGCGTAAACATGATCCATCTCGCTGGCCCACTGCTGAATCAAATCCCCGAGTTCAATCTCGCCGGCTTTCTCTAATACCACTTCGCCTTTCCCGGGAAGAGCTGTTTCCTGAGAAACGGCTGAAGAGGGAATGGAAAACAGTAAAGCCGCAGTCACACCCAGACCTGTCAAAATGTTCGTAAATTTGGTTCTAAACGGCTTCACTCTGATCTCTCTATTAAAAACGAACACTCCCACATCCCCGATATCTGACAATGTCGGGCAGAGAAAGTAGAATAAGGGCTGTTTGGGAAATCTACCCTTCGGATTTAAGTCGATTGATTATAAAACATTAATTTTCTCAAGTCTTCACGGGGTACCACCTACATAATTCAGGATTTTTCTAAAAATGACAGATACTGCTCAGGCAAAAAAGTTTCCGGTAACGGAAGATATTAAGGAAGCGATGGCGCTGATTAAACGCGGCACAGACACGCTCCTCGTTGAAGAAGAGCTCGAACAAAAGCTGGCTCGTTCGAAAGCAACCGGCAAACCTCTGAGAATTAAATTAGGTCTTGACCCACGGCTCCCGACATTCATTTGGGTCATACCGTCGTCTTGAACAAACTTCGTCAATTCCAAAACCTCGGTCATACGGTGATCTTCCTTGTGGGCGACTTCACCAGCGCGATCGGTGATCCTTCCGGCCGCAACACCACTCGTCCGCCGCTGACTCGTGAACAGATCGAGGCCAATGCTAAGACTTATCTCGATCAGGCCTACAAAGTTTTGGACAAAGACAAAACCGAAGTTCGTTTTAACTCCGAATGGTGCAATAAATTGGGCTCGGCCGGCTTCATCAAACTCGCATCCCGCTATACGCTTGCCCGTCTGCTTGAACGCGACGACTTCGCCAAGCGTTTTGCTTCCCAGGCACCGATTGCCATGCACGAGCTGATCTACCCGCTGATGCAGGGATACGACTCTGTTGAGCTTGAAGCCGATGTCGAACTCGGCGGCTCCGACCAGCGTTTCAACCTCTTGGTCGGCCGTGAGCTGCAGCGTCAGTACAACCAGGAAGCTCAGTGCATTATCACGATGCCTCTGCTCGTCGGTTTGGACGGCGTCAATAAGATGAGCAAGTCCAAACACAACTACATCGGTATCACTGAAGAACCGAACGAAATGTTCGGAAAAGTCATGTCCTTGTCCGATGACCTGATGTGGAACTGGTTCGACCTGCTCTCTATGAGAAGCAACGAAGAAATTCAGCAGCTCAAGAAAGAGTGCGAAGCCGGCCGCAATCCGCGCGACGCCAAGGTCATGCTGGCTAAAGAAATCGTCACGCGCTTCCACAACGCCGAAGCTGCCGACGCTGCCGAGCAGGAATTTATCAATCGCTTCCGCAAGGGTGCCGTTCCTGAAAACATTCCTGAAGTCACGCTCGAAAACAACGGCGAAGCGATGGGCATCCTTAAGCTCATCAAAGAAGCCGGTTTGGCACCGTCTACCACTGAAGCAGGACGCAACGTCACGCAAGGCGGCGTTCATCTGAACGGCGAAAAGGTCACAGATAAAGCCCTCCAGGTCCAGCCCGGAACTTATACGCTTCAGGTCGGCAAGAGAAAATGGGCTAAGGTCACACTGAAGTAACCTCCAGTCATGATCGCATTGATTCAGCGCGTCTCAGAAGCGTCGATTACTGCCGACGGTGAATTCCGCGGCAGTATCGGTCAGGGCTTGATGGTTCTGGTATGCGGAGAAAAAAACGATAAACTCGAGTATGCCAACGCCCTCGCAGAGAAGGTCGCCGGCTACCGAGTTTTCAGTGACGCTGACGGCAAGATGAACCTGAGCCTGAAGGCTGTCGGCGGCGGAATTCTCGTGGCATCCCAGTTCACGCTGGCTGCCGACACCAACAGCGGTACGCGCCCGAGCTTTTCTCCGGCAGCAGACCCCGCCCTCGGAAAGACCCTTTATGAGCGTTTTCTCGAGAAGCTCCGGACCCTTGGCTTTAACCCGGTGACAGGCGTGTTCGGCGCCCATATGCAGATTAGCCTCGTTAACGACGGTCCGGTGACGTTCCGCCTTTGCTACCCAAAGAAGAAAGACTAGGAAAAATAATGGATACGATTTTTCGCGTTTGGAGCGACTCTTTTGAAGACGGCAAGCCCATCCCCGAAGGTTTTGCCTTTGCAAAACCCGACCCGATGGGAAAAGAACACACACTGCCGGCAGGCAACCGAAATCCTCAGATTGCCTGGTCTAACCCGCCTCTCGGAACAAAGTCGTTAATCGTCATTTGCGAAGACAACGACGTCCCTGCTGATTTTTCCAAAGCCAACGTCGAAGGAGAAACGATTCCGGCCGATGCTCCGAGAACAAGCTTTATTCACTGGGTATTGGTTGATATCGTGCCGGAAGAGCCCTGCATCGATGCAGCCTCGCTTTCTAAAGGCATCTCTCCCCGCGGCAAAAGAGGGCCGGCCTGTGCCAACGGCATGCGCCAGGGACTCAACGACTATACCGATGCTTTCAAAGGCGACCCGAACAACGAAGGACACTATTATGGCTATGACGGTCCGTGCCCTCCGTGGAACGATGAACGAGTTCACCGCTATGTCTTTACTGTTTACGCAGTCGACTTTCCGCTGCTGCCCCTCAAGGGGAGCTTCAACGGCAGAGATGTCATAGAAGCCATGAAAGGCCACATCCTCGCGTCGGCCTCCACCGTCGGGACTTACACTCTGAACCCGAAGCTGCTGAAAAATTCTTAATCGCATTTAGCACGAAGGGCCGCTTTTCGCGGCCCTTCGGCTTTTATTGGTCGCTTTCTCACGGAACCAAAGCGATTTGCTCAAGACCTTCAGTTTCGGGAAGGCCCATGACAAGGTTCATGGCCTGTACAGCTTGCCCGGCAGAGCCTTTGACCAAGTTGTCCTCAACTACCAAAATCACCAAAAGATCCGGTTCTTTGCGGTAGAGCGCAATACGGACCATGTTGGAGCCGCGCACCATTCTCGTCTCCGGCAGCGAGCCTGCCGGCAGCACGTCGACAAACGGTTCTTCGGCATAGGCTTTTTCATAAAGAGCCTGATAATCGACGCTCTTGCCCTTTTCTTTCAATCGCACATAAATCGTGGAGAAGATGCCGCGAATATTGGGCAGCAAATGAGGAATAAACGTCAGAGGAACAGTTTCTCCGGCAAAAAGGCTCAGCTGCTGCACCATTTCCGGCTCATGACGGTGTCCCGCAACCCCGTAGGCTTTGAAATTATCGGAAAACTCGGCGCAGCTCAGACTGATATCGGCTTTGCGGCCGGCGCCGCTGATGCCGGACTTGCTGTCCGCAATAATCGAAACGTCTAGGTTAACAATATCACCGACTTCTTTATGAAGTTTGAGCAGCGGCATAAGTCCCAATTCAATGGTGGTCGGATAGCAGCCGGCCATGCCGAGAACATCTGCCTTCTTCATTTCGTCCCGCATGCTTTCCGGCTGGCCGTAGACGGCTTTCGCCAAAATATCGGGACATTTGTGGTCCATCTTGTACCACTTTTTGAAAACTTCCTTGTCTTTCAGACGGAAGTCGGCGGCGAGGTCAATGACCTTGACGCCTTTAGAAGTGAGCTCTTCGGCCATGCTCATCGCAACGCCGTGCGGCGTCGCAAAGAAGACGACATCACATTGATCCAGAGGTGCGGAAGCAGGATCTTCAAAAACCAAATCCACTCGTCCTCTGAGTGAAGGAAACATCTTGGCAACATGCGTTCCAGCGTCCTTTCGACCCGTAATCGTGACAATCTCCGCATGCGGATGCTGTGCTAAAAGACGGAGTAATTCAATGCCCGTGTAACCGGAACCGCCCACAATGCCGACTTTTACTTTTTTCATTTTGAGCCTTTAGGAATGAGGATTTGAACAAACTTTCGGAAAGTATATCGTCGGTGGCACCCGAGAGGCTGTCTGCGGCTAAAAGTTTTCAGCGGTAGAAAAAGCAAAAGGCCGCCGAAGCGACCTTTGTTGAAAACTGCCGGAAGGCAGTTTCCGCAATTCTGCAGCGAATTAACGCTTGGAGAACTGTTTACGACGACGTGCCTTGCGAAGACCGACTTTCTTACGTTCGACTTCACGAGCGTCACGTGTAACAAGACCTGCCTGAGACAGAACAGACTTGAGAGCTGCATCGTAATCGATCAGAGCGCGAGTAATACCGTGACGGATAGCGCCGGCCTGACCGGATTCACCGCCGCCGCGAACATTGACTTTGATATCGAATGTTTCGACGTTGTCGGTGAGGATGAGCGGCTGACGAACGACCATACGGCCGGTTTCGCGGTGGATGTACTCATCAAGAGAACGGCCGTTGATTTCGATCTTGCCGGTGCCGCGCTTCATGAAAACGCGAGCAACGGAGCTCTTGCGGCGGCCAGTGCCGTAGTTGTAATTTCCAATCATTTTTTAGATCTCAAGCTGTTTGGGTTGCTGGGCGGAGTGTTTATGGTCGCTGCCGGCATAAACGAAGAGCTTCTTGAACATGGCGTAGCCAAGCGGGCCCTTCGGAAGCATGCCTTTAACTGCGATTTCGAGAGCACGGCCGGGATGCTTTTCCTGCATCTTGCGGAAAGTGGTCTCATATACGCCGCCGGGGTAGCCGGAGTGACGGAAATATTTCTTGTCTTCAGCTTTAGCACCGGTCATGACGAGCTTGTCAGCGTTGACAACAATGATGTAATCGCCCGTGTCGACGTGCGGTGTGTATTCAGGCTTGTCTTTGCCACGGAGTCTGAGAGCGATTTCAGCGGCAAGGCGGCCGACAACCTTATCGGTTGCATCAACCACGTACCATTCACGCTTCACTTCAAGCGGCTTGGCCGAGAAGGTTTTCATTACTATTCACCTATAAATTTGGCGCATACAAATGCGCCGCAAATTATCTTTAAGCTCGGGCGGATTAATTCCCGAGACGACATTATTTACAACGGACGAGCGATGACGAAAGGACAACGCTCCAACAGAGAGGACAGGATTATACGTAAAAAATCAAGTCAATTCAACTTGATACCTCTTTGATAAAGTTTTTTGCAATTTGGCCGAGCAAACTTTGCTTGGCCAAACTTTTCATCAAGAAGCTTCGGCTTCAAAAACCTCTTTGATCTTAGGCAGAAGCTCTTCTGTCTTGGCCTTATTCATCTGGCCGATTCTCAGACGGCGGTAAAGAACATCTTCCCGTGTCATCGCAAACTGCGTGTCGCGGCAGTGTACTGCGTAGGCCTTCAGCTGTTCATCCGTCAGCGTGCCTTTGAGAATCTCGGCTTCGAGTTCGTCAGGATTGAACTCGTTGTCCCGATAGATCGACATATATTTCGTCGGGCACGGACGCTTATAAATTAAGCCTTGGTCCACGGCCACAGACATGGCATGCTCTGCCATCTTGCGGTAAGCCGTCCACTTGCCGCCGGTGACCGTAATCATGTTCTTGAATTCAGGAATGACCGAGTGCTCTCTGGACACAGCTGCGGTCGAACCGCCGGCATTCGGATTAAAAAGAGGACGCAGTCCGGCAAAGGAAGCCAAGACGTCCTTGCGCGAAATCGGATAGGCCAGATACTTGCGGGCCGTCTCGAGCATGAATTCGATTTCTTCTTCTGTCGGCTCCGGATTGAAGGAGATGTCTTTTTCTTCCTTGTCTGTGGTTCCGATTTCAAGAACGCCGTGCCAGGGAATGCAGAAGAGCACACGTCCGTCGGAAGTTTTCGGAATAAACATGCCGGTCTTGCCGCCGAAGTGATCCGTGCTGACAACAATATGAGAGCCTCGGGAGGCGCGGATAAAGGGCTTCACGTCCGGAGAAACCATGCGGCGGATTTCATCAGCCCAGACGCCGGCTGCATTAAAGACCATGCGGGTCTTAACGCTGTACTCTTTGCCGCTGAACTTATCCTTGACTTTCACAACCGTAATTTCGCCGCCGCATCCCCTTTCGAATCCTACGACCGGCACATAGTTCAGTAAAAGCGCACCGCGGGCTTCGGCAGTTTTCATCAAGGCAATATTGAGACGGGAATCATCGAACTGAGCATCCCAGAACTGCACGCCGCCCTTTAAGCCGTCGGCTTTGACGCCGGGCAAACGGCGAATGGTTTCGGCCGCAGAAAGGAATTCTGTCTTGCCGACTTCGTAGCCGCCGTAGGCCATGGCGCCGTAAAGGCAGAGGCCGGCCATATAGTATTCGCGCTCAAAGTTCTCGTAGCAGGGAAGAATGAACGGCTCCGGATGGACAATATGCGGTGCGTTGCCCAAAAGCAATTTGCGTTCGATCATCGCCTCGCGAACCAGCTTCCAGTCGCGGGGATTCTTCATATAGCGAACGCCGCCGTGAATCAATTTGGTTGAACGGCTGGAAGTACCTTCGGAAAAGTCCTGCGTGTCAAACAACACTGTGGAAAAACCGCGAGCAGCGGCATCAACCGCAATACCGGCGCCGGTCGCACCGCCGCCGATGATGAGCACATCCCAGACTTTGTCCTCTTCCAATTGCTGAAGACGGCTTTCTCGCCCCGGATTAGTCTTTGCGTTGAAGTCCATTCTTACTGCTCCCATCCTTTAGACCGCGCCACTGCCCGGCCCCATTGTGTCTTTAAAAATTCGCGTTGATCCTGCGACATCGTCGGCTCAAACGTCCGCTCGCGCCGCCACAACTTTTCAATTTCTTCCGTGCTCTTCCATACCCCGCAGCCAAGACCGGCTAAGTAAGCTGCTCCCAAAGCCGTAGTCTCAACCACTTCGGGACGCACGACCGGAACGCCGGAAATATCTGCCTGAAACTGCATCATCAGGTCATTTTCCGAGGCGCCGCCGTCTACCCGCAGCTCGGTAAGCCGCGCGCCGGCATCATTCATCATTGCCCGAAGTACGTCATTGCACTGGAATGTTATTGATTCTAATGCAGCCCGAGCAATATGCGCGCGTGTCGTTCCACGAGTCAGACCGATCATTAATCCTCGTGCATGAGGATCCCAGTAAGGGGCACCCAACCCGACAAAGGCCGGAATCAAGTAAACGCCTCCGTTGTCTTTAACTTGCCGCGCCAGGCTCTCGATTTCCGCGCTTGTCTCAATCAGTCCCATACCCTCCCTAAGCCACTGCACAACAGCACCGGCCACGAAAACGCTTCCTTCCAAAGCATAGCTGGTTGCGTCCGGAATCTTCCAACCGACGGTACTCAAAAGCCGGTTGTCGGATAACTTAGGCGTCGAACCTGTATTCATAAGGAGGAAGCCGCCGGTGCCGTAAGTATTTTTGGTCATGCCGGGCTGAAAGCATGCCTGCCCGAAGGTAGCTGCCTGCTGGTCTCCTGCCGCGCCGCAGATGTCAATCGAAGCGCCGAGGATTGCAGGCGCCGTCCTGCCGATAAGGCCGGAGCTTGGAACAACGCAGGGGAGCATGGACGCCGGAATGCCGAAGATATCCAGCAGCTCCTCATCCCAGCGGCAATTGTGAATATTAAATAAGAGTGTGCGGGAAGCATTCGAGACGTCCGTGACGTGCTCTAAACCTCCTGTCAGATTCCAAATAAGCCAGCTGTCGACAGTGCCGAATAAAAGCTCGCCGGCCAAAGCCTTCTCTCTCGCACCCTCAACGTTGTCTAAGATCCAGCGAACCTTCGAGGCGGAAAAATAAGGATCCAGACAAAGTCCGGTTTTGTCATGAATTAAAGGCTCAAACCCATTGTCGTGAAGCCGTTCGCAAAAAGCCGCAGTACGCCTGTCCTGCCAAACAATCGCGCGATAGATCGGCTCTCCGGTTTTCTTCGACCATACGATCGTGGTCTCTCTTTGATTTGTGATGCCAAGCGCCCGCAGCGCCGATCCGGACAGGTTGAGATCGGCCAATGCGCCTAGCAAACATTCTTTTTGTTTCAGCCAGATTTCCTCGGCATCCTGCTCGACCCAGCCGTCGTGCGGAAAATATTGAGTGAGCGGTTTTTGACAGGCTGCCAGGGGCCGCCCCTCGGCATTAAAAATAATCGCTCGGGCACTTGTCGTCCCTAAGTCCAGAGAAGCTATCAATTCTGTGGTTCCAATCATCCGGAAGAGCCTCGTAGATTCTTTGATTAATCTCCGGCGGTGGAACTAAAAGCCGGATTTGTATCGTCAAACTAACACAACGAGCAGACCGATAGCCGAATTTTCTTCTCTCTCTTGTAAAAGAGTCTGCCGAAATTGATGTCTTTTGTCCCGTATTAAACGAATCCGGTCTAAAAATTATCGATATCAGCCTTTTTTACAGCCTAAAACGAGTTAACAAAGGCGGCCGGAAGAATAAGAGAATTAAGCAAGGAGGGGTTTTCTCTTAGGTAAACGCCGAATTTCTATTAACTTCGTTTATTTTCCAGTGAAATTCTGCGAAAACACAACTTTTTCTATTTTGCTCCAAAAAAGCAAGTTTAAAAATCCCTAACAATTATTCGAAAAATATGAAACAATTGGGGTAGAAGTTTTAAAAAGAAAGTGAGGATTATATGAAGCTTCCACTGCAAGTTAGTTTCCACGGTATCGATCGTTCTGAAGCTCTTGAAAATTTAATCGCAAAAGAAGTCGAAGGACTCCACAAGTTTGACGCTGATCTGATCAGCTGCCGCGTTGCCGTTGAAAGCGAAGGCCGCCACCAGAACCAAGGCAGAGAGTGCAGCGTTCGCGTTTCTCTTAACGCTCCCGGCCACGAATTCATCATGAACACGAAGAACGAAGACGCCCACGCAGCCGTTCGCGCTGCTTTCGACTCTTTGGCCCGCCAGGTCAAAGACAATGCTGCAAAGCGCAGAGGCAATTAATCCTCTTTTCTGCTTGATGCAACCGCAGACTCTTTATGAGTCCGACACCCGCCCGACAGATGCCGAGGCGGGTTTATTTTTGCCTTCCGTTCGCGTTTCTTTTCGTTTCGATTTCAAACATTCCCTCACAACTCGTTGATTTTCCTGAAATCTTGACGAGAGTATAGTTAACGCTACCAAAGTGCCGTCTTTAAAAATCGCCTTCGGATTCCACTATAGGCGGCCTACTCCGTTAACTTGGAAGAACATGCAGACTAAGAACAACGCAAAAGAATTTATCTCCGTCCGCGGAGCAAAACAAAACAACTTAAAAAATATCGACGTTTCTTTCGAACACGGCAAATTAACCGTCGTCACCGGCGTCTCCGGCTCGGGTAAGTCCTCTTTGGTTTTTGACACCCTTTATGCTGAAGGCCAGCGCCGCTATGTCGAAACTTTCAGCCCCTACGTTCGCCAGTTCATGGACCGTATGGATCGCCCTAAGGTCGACAAAGTCGAAGGTGTGCCGCCCGCTATCGCGATTGACCAGACCAATCCGGTCAGAAACTCGCGCTCGACCGTGGGCACGATGACTGAGATCAACGATCATCTGAAGATGCTCTTTTCTCAGGCTTCTTCGCTTTACTGCCGCTGCTGCGGACGCCTGGTGCGTGAAGAAAGCCCTCAGGATATCTGGGAAGACATCGCCGAGCGCTTAGAAAACGTTTCTCCGGACACACGCCTAAGCGTGTGCTTCCACGTGCACGTCCCTGCCTCGCTTCCACCCGAAACCGCCATTGCCGGCCTGGAGGCTCAGGGCTTTACACGTTGCACTGTCGTTTCTCAGGGCAAAACGAACGGCTCCGACATTGAGGTCATTGCCGACCGCTTTAAACCGTCCGTCATCCGCAGCCGTGCCGTGGAAGCCGTCGAAACGGCGCTCCGTCTCGGCAAGGGTTTGATGGAACTCAAAGTCCGCGTCCCCGGCGCCGATGAAGAAGTTTGGAAATTTTCCGCTGCGCTCACTTGTCCTGAGTGCGGAATTACCTACGCGCGCCCGCATGATTCGACCTTCAGCTTCAATTCTCCGCTAGGCGCCTGCGATACCTGCCGCGGCTTCGGAAGAATCATCGGCGTGGATTACGGCTTAGTCATCCCCGATGAAAGCCTTTCTATTAAAGAAGGTGCGATCAAACCTTGGAATACGGAAAGCTATTCCGAATGCAAGGATGACCTTCTGCGTTATGCCGCCGAACGCGGGCTCGATGTCAACAAGCCCTACCGTGATCTGACCCAGGAAGAAAAGGATTGGGTCTGCTTCGGCGATCCGAAATGGACAAGCTTCCGCTCCAAGAAATGGTACGGCGTTAAACATTTCTTCGAATGGCTCGAAACGAAAGCCTACAAGATGCACGTCCGCGTCATGCTCTCCCGCTATCGCAGCTACACTGCCTGCCCGGACTGCCACGGCGCTCGTCTTAAACCCGACGCGCTCCTTTGGCGCATCGGCACCAAAGAAAACGCCGATCATGCGTTAGGCTCTCATCCGCGCTGGCGCCCGGCCAACGCAACTTTCTCCGATGCCATCCTTCGCGATTTGCCCGGATTGAATATCCGTGACCTGATGCTGCTCCCGATCGAAAGACTCAGAATCTTCTTCGATGAGCTCAAACTTTCTCCGGCGCTCGAAGAAGGCTGCGGCATGCTGCTCGACGAAATCCGCTCCCGCCTGCGTTACCTCACGGAAGTCGGTCTCGGTTACCTCAATCTTGACCGTCAGAGCCGCACGCTCTCCGGCGGAGAAGTTCAACGTATTAACCTGACCACCGCTCTCGGCACTTCGCTGGTCAATACATTGTTCGTTCTCGATGAGCCTTCTATCGGTCTGCATCCGCAAGATATGGACCGCGTGAACTCCGTCATGAAACGCCTGCGCCGCGCCGGCAATACTTTGGTTGTCGTCGAACACGACCCTCAGGTGATGCTCGCGGCCGACCGCATTATTGATATGGGTCCCGGACCCGGCGCCAACGGCGGCAGAATTGTTTTTGACGGCACGCCGGAAGAGCTCAAAAAAGCACGTACGCTGACGGGTTCTTACCTGCGCGGCGAAAGAACCTTCCCGCATTCTGCCCACAAACGCATCAACCCGGCTAACCCCGCACTGGTTCTTCTGGGTGCGTCCGAGCACAACCTTAAAAACTTAGACATCCGCATTCCGCTGCACTCGGTCGTATGTATTGCGGGCGTCTCGGGTTCCGGTAAGTCCACCCTGGTCCAAGACATCCTGGTTCCGGCCTTGATGAAAGCCAAGGGTAAGTCCACAGAGGCCCCGGGCAAATTCGAGAAACTCCTCGGCACCGAAAACATCAGCGATGTCTCCTTTGTCGATCAGTCCCCGATCGGTAAAACGACACGAAGCACGCCTGCGCTTTTCATGGGCGCGTTCGAAACCATCCGCCGTCTCTTTGCCGCTTCTCCGGAAGCCAAGAAGCGTAAATATGAAGCCGGAACGTTCTCCTTTAACTCCGGAACGGGCCGTTGCCCTGCCTGCTCCGGAAGCGGATTCGAACACATCGAAATGCAGTTCTTATCCGATGTGTATTTAAGCTGCCCGGAATGCAAAGGCAGCCGCTACCGCAGTGAGATCCTCGAGGTCAAACTGTCTCGCAACGGCAAAGAAGCCAACATTGCCGAAGTGCTCGATATGACGATTGCCGAAGCTCTCGACTTCTTCAAAGAAAACAAGGAAATCGTGCGCAATCTCGAGCCGCTCGTTAAAGTCGGCCTGGACTATCTCAAGCTCGGCCAGCCGATTCCGACCTTGTCCGGCGGCGAAGCTCAGCGTCTCAAACTCGCCAAGCACCTTGCCGATGCTCTCAAAGGCGAGAGCAAACAAACGCTCTTCATCTTTGACGAACCCACGACCGGCCTGCACTTTGACGACGTTTTCAAACTGATGAAGTCGCTGCAGGAACTGGTTCAGTCCGGTCACTCCGTCCTTTTGGTTGAACACAACCTTGACGTGATCAACGCATCCGACTGGATTATCGAACTCGGACCCGAAGGCGGCGAGCGCGGCGGACGTGAACTCTTTGCGGGCACGCCCAAAGATTTCCGTATCAAGGACACACCGACCGGCTTGGCTTTGGCCGCTTACAACAAAGCCCTCAAGGAAAAAAATCCGAGCGCCTACTTCACGGACTTCAAGCCTCAGGAAGAGCCGAAGGCCCTGTCTTACCCCAAAGACGCCATCACGGTCGTCAACGCACGCGAACACAATTTGAAGAACCTTTCTCTTCAGATCCCGCGCAACAAGTTCACCGTAGTCACCGGCGTCTCGGGCTCGGGTAAGTCAACTTTGGCCTTCGATTTGATCTTTAACGAGGGTCAGCGCAGATATTTGGAATCACTCAACGCCTTTGCGCGCTCAATGGTGCAGCCTGCAGGCGCGCCGGATGTCGACGCCATTTACGGTATCCCGCCGACGGTTGCCATTGAACAGCGCACCTCCCGCGGCGGCCAGAAATCCACCGTCGCAACCATGACGGAGATTTATCATTTCCTGCGTCTGCTCTACGTGAAGCTCGGAACACAGTACTGCCCGACCTGCAACGTGCCAGTCATCAAGCAGTCTAAGGAACAGATCTTCGCTTCGATTATGAAAGCTTATAAGGGTAAGGAAATTACTTTCCTTGCACCTCTGGTCAAAAACCGCAAGGGCTTCTACAAAGATTTGGCGGTTTGGGCGAGAAACAAAGGCTATGAGCACCTGATCGTGGACGGAGAAAAAGTCTCTACCCTCCGCTTTCCTTCTTTGTCTCGTTTCACGGAACACAACATCGACCTGCCCACCGGTACGGTCAAAGTAGTTTCCGAAAACGAAGGAGAAATCAAACAGCTCGTCGCCGTCACACTAGATTTCGGCAAGGGAATTCTGGATATCGAGCAAAAGGGCAAAAAACGCACTTTCTCTTCGACCTCCAACTGTCCGAACTGCCAGAAGAGCTTCCCCGAACTTGACCCGCGCTTGTTCTCTTACAACTCTAAGCACGGCTGGTGCCCGACCTGTATGGGCAACGGTTTTAAGCCGTTCCAAACCGCACTGGCGGTGGACGAGAATACCGGTGAATTGACCGCCGAAGCCATGTCTGAAGAGCTGATCATTTGCCCTGACTGTCACGGCCGGCGACTCAATCCGATCGCGCTCAATGTCCGTTTCAATGACAAGTCCATCGCAGATGTTGCCGCGATGACGATTGATCAGGCTGCGGACTATTTCAGCACTATCAAGCTTTCCGGCCGTGAAGCCGACATCGCTCGAGATGCGCTCCAGGAGATCCGCTCTCGCTTGTCCTTCCTGAAGGAAGTCGGTCTTTCTTACCTCAACCTGGATCGCTCTGCACCGACGCTCTCGGGCGGTGAAGCTCAGCGTATCCGCTTAGCCTCCCAGCTCGGCACTAACCTCCAGGGTGTCTGTTACGTCCTGGACGAGCCGACAATCGGTCTGCATCCGCGCGACAACAAGATTTTGCTTTCCGCACTTGAGCAGCTCACCTCCAAGGGCAACTCTCTGCTGGTGGTAGAACACGATGAGGAAACGATTCGCTGCGCCGACCACGTCATCGATATCGGTCCGGGCGCCGGCACCCGAGGCGGACGCCTGATTGCTCAAGGCTCCGTTGAAGATATTGAGGCCGCTGAGAATTCTCTGACCGGATACTATTTAAAGCATCCGCTGATGCATACGTGCAAAGCAAAACGCCGCACATTGAAGTCCGATCCGATGATCACCGTCAACGGTGCTAATTCTCATAACCTCAAGGATGTCACCGCTTCCTTCCCGCTCAAACGTTTAACCGTTCTGACCGGGGTTTCGGGATCAGGTAAGTCGACCTTAGCCCGCGAGGTGTTCTTAAAGAACATGGTCGCCTTGATTCGAGAGAAAGGAAAATCCGTCCCGGCTCCGGAAGGCTGCAAAGGTATCTCCGGCTGGGAAACGGTTGACCGCATCCTTGAAGTAGACCAAACTCCGATCGGCAAGACACCGCGTTCGTGCCCTGCCACATACATCGGTTTCTGGGACGATATCCGTAAACTCTTTGCTCAGTCCGAAGAAGCAAAGGCTCGCGGCTACACCGCCTCCCGCTTCTCCTTCAATGTGAAGGGCGGCCGCTGCGAAGCTTGTGAAGGCCAGGGCGTTAAAACCTTGGAAATGAGCTTCCTGCCGGATGTGAAGGTTCACTGCGACGTATGCGATTCGATGCGCTTTAACGACGAGACCTTGGAAGTGAAGTGGAAAGGCAAAAGCATCGGTGAAGTTCTCAAGATGGAAGTCGATGAAGCCGTTGAGTTCTTCGCGTCGGTCCCGTCTATTCTTCACCCGCTGAAACTGATGCAGGACGTCGGTCTCGGTTACCTGACCTTGGGCCAGCCTTCTCCGACACTCTCCGGCGGCGAAGCCCAGCGCATCAAGCTCGTCACTGAGCTCTCTAAGGTAAAGGACGACATCCGCAAAGGCGGCCGTAAGCTGCCGGAGACGGTTTACGTTCTTGATGAGCCGACCGTCGGTCTCCACATGGCTGATGTCGATAAATTGATAAAAGTTTTGCATCGACTTGTCGATGCCGGCAACACCGTTATTGTCATTGAACACAACCTGGATGTGATCGCAGAAGCCGACTGGATTATCGATATGGGTCCCGAAGGGGGTAGCCAAGGAGGCAAAAATGTCTTTGCGGGCCCACCCCAGCGTTTACTCAAGGCTTCCACCCATACCGCCGAAGCTTTAAAGGAGTTCGTGGAAACGGCAAAACTGAAGAAAACTCAAACTGCGTAATTTAATTTCTTCATTCTCCCACTATAGGCGTCCTGCAAAGGACGCTTATTTTTTTATTCATATAATTTGTTCGTTCATAAGGGTGAGTGAACGTAGTTTTCTCGCTCTAAAGGTGGGAGTTAAAAGTGAGTGATCAGTACGAGAAAGGCGTTTTGAAAGTCCTTCGTTACGTTTATAACCAGATGGAGCGATGCCGCAATGCGGATTTTGACGCATTGGGTATTACATCCTCTCAAGCAAGCGTCATGATGTTCCTTTTCAAAAACCGCAAACATGAGGTAACCCAGCAAAGCGTCCAAGCTGCGCTGCTGTTGTCTCACCCCACAATTACCGGTTTAATGAAGCGTCTTGAAGCGAAGGGATTCATTACGCGCAAAAACAGCCCTGCCGATTTTCGCTGCAAGTATGTCAAATTAACGAAAAAAGGCTGCGATATCGAACGAGGCCTCAAAACCAATATGAAGCGAATGCAGGACAGAGCACTCGTTGGTTTGAGTCAGGAAGAGCTGGATAACCTTGAAAAATCGCTTTGCGTGATCGCAGAGAACCTCCGTAAAGAAGAAGACATGCTCGCCGCTGAGCGCATTATTCAAGACATCAAAGAACGAACAAAAGAGGAAGAAAAGGAAGAAACAGACTGATTTTTTCCAGCCTCATGCAAGAGCAAAAGCGCCGAATCGGCGCTTTTGCTCTATCTATTGCTCAGGATCTTCGCTCCACATACCACATAGCAATAATGGCCGCGAGCGTCATCATGACCGAGGGCAGGATCGCCGAAATAATGGACGGCACACTATCCAATGCACTCATAAACGCAAAGAGATTGTTCAGGGCGTAATAGAAGATACCGATCATGATTCCGCAGAAAATCTTGATCGCCATACCGCCTGCTCGCGCATTTTGATAAGCAAAAGGCATCGAAAGCAGCAGCATGACTAAGATCGCCAGCGGGTAGAAGGCTTTAGACCAGAACGCCGTATCGAAGCGCTTATAAGTCTGGCCGTTCTCTTTCAGATATTCAATGTAATAGTGAAGTTCCTGCAGAGACATGTCCTCAGGCTTAATCATCAGCAGGCCGAAGATGTTGCCGTCTAAGCTCTTGCCCCAAACCATCGACTTCATGACTTTTCGTTCTACCCTCGCCTGGGTCTGCGCTCTGGACTCTTTAGGCAACGTCGGTACGGTTTCTTCCACGACATCATGAAGCACCCAGCCGTCCTGCTCGGAATACGTACCGCTCTTAGCCGTCACAATCGACGTCAGATGATCGGGACGATCAAAGACGTAAATAACCCAGTCGTAAGCCGCCTCTCCGGGACGCAGCCTCTGAACGTTTACAAAACTGATTTTCTTCGGTTCGCCTGCTTCATTGCGCTGCACGTCGCGAACCCAGATGCCGGAGTCGAGCTCTTTGCCGGTAAAGGCTGAGCCGCTGATATCCAGTTTGAATTCCTTTGCCAGACGCTGAGCCGGAGGCGCAACCAAATTTCCGAGAAGATAAGCACAGATCACAAGGACGATACCCGGCATAAGGAGCATGCCGCAGAATCGCCACGGTCCGATGCCGGAGACGCGAAGGACCGTAAACTGACTCGTTGAAGCGAGCCGCGAGAGCGTAAAAATGGAGCCGAGCATCACGGCAATCGGCAGCACTTCATAGCATCGTGTCGGCAGAATCAGCGCCGTCAGCAGGAAAGCCTGCCCCATGGAATAAGATGTACCGATATTGCCGGACTGACCGATGAGGTCAAAGAAAGCAAACAAGGCAACCAGAGTCAGAAGAACAAAAAGAGAGTTCTTCATGATCTGGGCAAAGATCATTCGGGAGACGATTTTCATGGTGTCTCCTTCTTACGCTTAAACAACCCCGCCGCTGCTCTGAAAGGCTTCAGCAGCCAATAAATGAAAGCATCAAAACGCCCTTGATTTATCGTCATCAGGCGATAGAACAGGAAAGCGGTCAGAACTGCGACCGGAACATTCATGTACAAAGTCGCACTCAAAATGCCGACCTTTCCTTGCGTGATCCAGGTCTGGAAAATCGACAGCGCATTGAGATAAAGGATGAAGATCAGCACCGCTGCTGTCTGTCCGTAATATTTCATGGAGCGCGGATTGTTATAGGAAAGCGGAATGGCAAGCAGGGCCAAATTTAGCGCAACCAGCGGCCAGGATATTCTCCAAAACAGCTCAGACCTAGCACGATTGTCTGTTCTTTTGACCAGCTCCTCAATCGGCATCGCGTTTAGCTTTTTGTTCGCGCCGACTTCCGACGGAGAACTGTCCATTCTGACTTCGTATTCTCTAAAGTCGGACACTGAGGCTCCGAGCCCCGACGGCTTAGTGTCGTACTTGCGGCCGTCGTCTAAAACAATGTAGCGGTCACCGTTCGGTTTATTTTCTATATGACCGCGGTCGGAAACAAGCACGGAGCGGGAACCGTCTTTTTTGAGCTCCACCATCAGAAGCGTTTTGACTTTACCTTTTTCCTGATCGACCCCTTCTAAAAAGAAAACTTGACGACCGCTCTTTGCTTCAATAAATCGACCCGAAGAAAGTTTGCTGATGTCCTCTTTCTGAGCAAAACGATCGCGATAAGCCTGCACCTGCGCTCTAGACCAGGGAGAAACAGCAACCGAGCAAGCTGCGACAACGAGTATGACAGGCAGTGCAAAGCGCAAAACCGGCCGGATCCAGGATGTCAAACTCAAACCGCCCGCGGAAAACCAGACGAACATTTCGCTGTCGCGCCAATAGCGGTTCAGCGTCATGAAAACCGCTAAAAACAGGGCTAATGAGATAAGGGCCGGCAGATTAATCAAAGAAGTGTAAGCGACCACTTCCAAGATAGAGCCTGTGTCGTATCGGCCGCCTGCGGTTTGATTCAGAATTCGTACAAGCCCGATAGTAACGACAATCGAGAAGAGCACAGTGAATGCTCCTCCCGCGGTATTGGATAACTCGGATGTGAGTGCTTTACGATAAATCATTCCAGGCTTACACGACGATAAAAATCTGCACAGACGCAAATTTGAAACTTTAAGTGTAGCAAGTTTGAAAAACTGTGGATTTTTCTTTTTTACGTCTGAGCAGCCGACCGCAATGAAAAATTACAACCTGCCTTCTTCTGCTGCGTGACAAGCCACCTCAGAGAAGGATCCGTGTGAATCAATCATTTGTCGAAGCGGCATTTCTTTGCGGCAGCGTTCGTTGGCAAGCGGACAGCGGGGATGGAACGGGCAGCCTGTGGGCGGTGAGAGCGGATTGGGCACTTCGCCCGAAATCGGCGTGCGTCTCCGATGGGTCTGGCTTAAATCCGGGATAGCATCCAAAAGCATCCGTGTATAAGGATGGCGCGGCTCGTTAAAGAGCGTCCGCTTATCTGCAAGTTCGACCAGGCGCCCCAAATACATCACGCCGACGCGATCGCTGATGTGATGGACAACCGAAAGGTTGTGAGAAATAAACAGATAAGTTAAGCCCACTTCTCTCTGCAGGTTCTGCATCAAATTCAGCACTTGGGCCTGCACGGAGACGTCCAGCGCGCTGGTCGGTTCATCACAGACGAGAAACTCCGGGTGAATCGCGATTGCGCGCGCTATGGAAATTCTCTGTCTCTGACCGCCGGAAAACTGGTGCGGATATTTGTCCTTGTCTTCTTTGGAAAGGTTGACAAGGTGAAGGACGGAATTCACGCGGTTTTCGATTTCTTTCGGATCTTTAATGATCTTCTGCGCGATGATCGGCTCCGCAACAATGCGTCCGACTTTCCAGCGAGGATTGAGACTTGCGTAAGGATCCTGGAAAATCATCTGGATTTTGCCCGCACGAGCTTCTCGTCCTTGCCGCGAGAGGCGTATAAATCTTTTCCGTCGACTTCGACCGTCCCGGACGTCGGTTTATCCAGCCCTACCAGCATTCGGGCAGTGGTGGACTTCCCGCACCCGGACTCCCCTACCAGTGCCAGAGTCTCGCCTCGGCGAATCTCAAAGGAAACACCATCGACGGCTTTAAGCAGCGTCCGAGGCTTTCTCTCGACCACTCGGGTGATCAAGGAAGGCGAGACATCAAAATATTTCTTTAGATCCTGCACCTTGACCAGGACGGACTGAGTGCACTTTACGTTATCGTTCATCATTGGGGCATATCCTCAGGCGCTCTGATAGTGAAAGGCTCTTGCGGGAACCGCATTTGTTTATTGCGGCGTCCCGCCTTCCAGCAGGCTACTAACTTATTGCCGCAAGGCTGAAGGCCGGGGCGCTCGCGAATGCACTTTTCTTCGGCCAAAGGGCAGCGGGGATGAAACGCGCATCCGGAAGGTACTTCACTCAAATGCGGCATGGCCCCTGAGATCTGCGACAAGCGATCCTGTTCATCACCGATTTTCGGAATAGATCCCATCAGACCGATTGTATAGGGATGTTCGGCATCATGAATCATTTCTTCCACAGGGCCGATTTCTGCCAGGCGTCCCGCATACATCACAGCCACGCGATCCGCTGTCTCGGCAATGACACCCACATCGTGCGTCACCAAAATAACTGCCGTACCGTTTTCTTCACAAAGCTTTTTAAGAAGTTCAATGATCTGAGCCTGTACCGATACATCGAGCGCCGTTGTGGGCTCATCAGCAATGATGAGTTTCGGATCTGCACTGAGCGCCAATGCAATAACCACACGCTGACGCATACCTCCGGAGAACTGATGAGGATAGTTGTCCATTCGCTTGTCTGCGGCCGGCACCCCGGTCGCTACCAAAAGACGAATGGCCCTTTCACGTGCCTCTTTCTCACTCAGATCGGAATGAATGCGGATCGTTTCGATTAACTGGTCCCCGATCGTAAAGAGAGGATTCAGACTGGTTAACGGATCCTGGAAAATCGCACCGATATTCTTGCCTCGGATCTTTTCCATTTCATCGTCCGACAAGTTATCAATACGCTTCCCTTCCAATAGGATCTCGCCGTGCGTGATATGGGCAGGTTTTCCGAGAAGACCGATGATGGAGTTCCCGACCATAGACTTACCGGCTCCGGACTCTCCGACCACGCCCAATATTTCTCCGGCCTTCAAGTTAAAAGAAACATCTTCTAATGCAATCAGAGTTCCTTTCCTTGTCGGAATTTCTACTTTGAGGTTCCGAACCTCTAAAAGCGGCTGATTATTCATAATCATCATTGAAGTTTCGGGTTAAGTGCGTCGCGCAGCCAGTCGCCCAGCATATTGACGGACAGCACAAAGAGAATAAGTGCAACACCGGGGAAAATCGTGATCCACCATTCGCCTGAGAATAAGAACTCATTACCGATGCGAATCAAGGTTCCCAAAGACGGCGTCGTCGGAGGAACACCGACACCCAAAAACGACAAGGTCGCTTCCGTAATAATCGCCAAGGCCACTTGGACTGTCGCAAGCACTAAGACCGGACCCAAAACGTTGGGCAGGATGTGCGTAAACATGATTCTTGTCGGACTCACACCGAAAAGTTTTGCGGCCTGAACATAATCGCGCTTCTTCTCACTCAACGTCGCACCTCTGACCGTACGGGCATAACGCACCCAGCCGGAAAGAGAGATTGCAAAGATAAGAACACCGTAGGCTGCCTGATCATGCATGCTCTCGGGCAGAATCACGCGAATAATGCCGTCAATCAGCAGAGCTAGAAGAATCGCTGGGAAACTCAGCATCACATCGCAAAAGCGCATGATGACTGCATCCGTAACTCCGCCCGCATATCCGGAAATCAAACCGAGAGACACACCCAGCGCGACAGAAATATAGACTGAAGATAACCCGATCTCTAAGGAAACCCGAAGCCCGTACAAAATGGCTGAAAGCAGATCTCTTCCTTGATCGTCGGTTCCCAGCAAAAACTGCCACTTGCCTCCTTCCATCCAAGCCGGAGGCAAAAAGGCATTCGACAAGTCAAAAGAAGTCAGGTCAAAAGGATCGTAAGGTGCGATCCAGCTCGCAAAAAAAGCAGAGAGCAAGAGTCCGGCGCAAATGACAAAGCTGATGATCGCAGCCGGAGAGTGCAGAAACTTCCACATCAAGTCGCTTTCTAAAAAACGCTTGAATGCAGAAGGCTGCCCGCTGTTTTTAGTTAACACCGTCGCCTCCGCCGTTTAATTTTCGAAGCCTCTTTTCGGCTGTTGCCGCCATAACGCTGGCGCCAGAGGAAGAATCTCGTCGTTAAAGTCAAAGTACGGATTATGCGCAGAAGCGCCGCCCTGACCAATTCGGATGTAAGCACCGGGAACCTTTTCCAGCATGAAGGCAAAATCTTCCCCGCCGGCCATTCTGGGATAGTTGCGATCCACATTTTCTTCACCGACAAACCCGGCGGCGACATCGGCCATAAAGGCTGCTTGTTCCGGCGTATTGATGCAGGGCGGATAAAAACGGCCGTAATCGGTTTCTGCCGTGCAGCCTAAGCCTGCGGCGATAGATGCACTGATCTCTCCGATTCTTTTTTCCACTAAATTCCTAACATCTGGAGAGAAAGTACGGGCGGTACCGACAATTTGACAGGAATCAGGACAAACGCTCTGCGCACGAGGGTCGCCTGCCTGAAGAGAGCAGCACGAAACCACCGCAGTCTCCAACGGATCAACTTCTCGAGACACAATCGTTTGGAGTGCCAAGATAATGTGTGCGGCTGCAATCACAGGGTCGTGATTTAAATTGGGACGAGATGCATGGCCGCCTTTGCCTTTCACGACGATTGTGAAAGCATCCGCAGCTGCCTGCATCGCGCCGTAATTCAAAGCGATTCGTCCCGGTTCAATCGCAGAAGAATTATGGAAGGCATAAATTTCCTGCATCGGAAAACGTTCAAAAAGCCCGTCTTCCATCATGTGCTTAGCACCGGACCATCCCTCTTCTCCGGGTTGGAAAACTAAAACAACTTTACCTCCGAAATTTCTCTCGCAAGCGAGTTTCTTAGCCGCACCCAATAATGCTGCCGCATGACCGTCGTGGCCGCAGGCATGCATTGCGCCTTCGACTTGAGATACGTGGTCATGATCGGACAATTCCTTTAAGGGCAGTGCATCTATATCCGCTCTCAGGCCGACGGAAGCCTCTCCTGGAAGCCTTCCGTAAATGACGCCTACCACGCCGTCACCTCCGATGCCTTCGTGAACTTCATCGACCCCGTACTTTCTCAGTAAATCAGCAATGATGCGGGAAGTTCTCGGCGTTATCAGGCCGATTTCGGGATGAATGTGAAAATCCTGACGAATACGACGCAGTTCTTCCTTCGTTTCTCCAAGGAAAATAGGATCTGCAAAATTATCTAAGTTAACACTGTTCATTTTTATTCCTTGCTTGCTGCATCTGATTTCAGCCTCGGATCCACTGCCAAGTAGAGCAAGTCAACAATGAGGTTGATGATGACAAAAATTAGAGAAATTAGACAGAGGTAGGCTGCCATGACCGGAATATCTGCAAACTGAACCGCCTGTCTAAACAGCAGACCCATACCCGGCCACTGGAAAACGGTTTCGGTCACGATCGAAAAGGCGATGATGCCTCCGATCTGGAGTCCCGTGATCGTAATCACCGGCAGCAGCGTATTTTTCAACGCATGTCTAAAGAAGATTTTTCGTTTCGGTACGCCCCTGGCCCGTGCAAAACGAATGTAATCCGTGCGCATGACTTCAAGCATTTCACTGCGTACCAATCGCATGACTAACGCAATTTGAAAGATTGCTAATGTCACGGCAGGAAGGATGATATGTTTCAGACCGTCGCCGGTAAGAAGACCGGTTGTCCACCAGCCGAACGCAACCGTCTCTCCTCGTCCGTAAGACGGCAGCCAGCCGAGCCAAACGAAGAAAACAAGGATCAGCAAAATACCGATAAAAAAGGTCGGCAGCGAGATCCCCACGAGTGAAAGTCCCATCAGCCAGCTTGCCCAGATCGAATTTTTCTTCAAAGCGACGAACACGCCCAGAGGAATCCCCATGAGCGTAGCCACCATGGCAGAGAAAAATGCGAGCTCGAGCGTAGCCCGCATTTTTTCCTTAAATAAGTCAACCACCGGTGTACCTTGGCGTAATGACATTCCAAAGTCACCGTGGAGAGTATTAGCAATAAACGCTCCGAACTGTTTCCAAATAGGCTGATCCAGCCCCAGCTCATGCGTGAGCGCAAGCCGATCAGCCTCAGTGGCTTCCTGGCCCAGCATTTGCGTCACAGGGTCACCTACGAATTGGAACAACAGAAATGCAATCATGGTCACGATTAACATGACCAATATTGCCTGGAGCAGACGTTTTATAACAAACGAGAACATCTGTCGGCATCCTTTCGGGAGTCGAATGGCCGAGAAAGGTAATTCTCGGCCATGTAGAGAATTACTTCACGATTACTTTATCGAGCTCCAAGCGGTCGTCCGCACGTAAGGGAGCTTCTATATTTTTCTTCAGAGCCCAATTAATAACTTGAGTGTGAAGAGGAAGCACATAGATGTTCTTATTGACGCGAAGCAGTGCCTGTTCAATCAGTTCATTGCGTTTGTCAAAGTTTTCCTCTTGCTTGATTTTTTCAATCAAAGCATCCAGCTCAGGATCTGAAACTCGGCCGATATTCGAGAGGCCATTGCCTTTTTTAACGTCCACTGTTTCGACGAGAGACTGAAGCGGGAATAAAGCATCCTGAGTAGAAGCACCCCAGCCGACCATTCCGACAGAGGAGTCATAGCGCAGAACTTTCGGGAAATAATTTGCGCGTGGGATTGCGTTTACCTTTACCTTCACGCCGATTTTTGCCCACATTCCGGCCAGAGCCTTACCGATGGCCTCATCGTTGATATAGCGGTTATTCGGGCAGTCAAGGGTGAATTCAAAACCGTTGGGATAGCCGGCTTCGGCAAGGAGCTTTTTAGCTGCCTGAGGATCATACGGAAGGCGTTCGGCTGCTTTAGCACTCCAACCGTTCGTCTCGGGGGAAATAATTGATCCGTTCGGGAGTGAAAAGCCTCTCATCACCGCACGCTGGAGCGTTTTAATGTCAATGGCCTGGTACAAAGCCTGACGAACGCGGATGTCTTTAAACGGGTTTTTATCCGTTTTCTTGCCGCCAACGAAGACGTAAGGAGATTCATCGCGCATCTGGTCCAAAGAGATCATAAGCACTCGCAGTTCAGGGCCGGACTGAAGCTTGACCTTAGGATTGTTCTTCAGACGCTGAATATCTTGCGTTGCGGGGTCAGGGACAAAGTCCACTTCTCCGGACAACAAGGCAGCCATGCGCTTCGCCGCCGATTTAATCGGGGTATAGATGCCTTCTGTGACATTTCCGACTTTATTGGCTTTATTCCACCAATCAGGATTTTCAACAAAAACTGTTTTGATATCGACTTCACGAGACTGAAGTTTGAAAGGGCCGGTGCCGTTTGCGTGTTTTGCTGCGTAGGCTTCTTCCTTGGCAACAAAATTCTGCGGCGCAGCTGCACCATGCTTTTCAGCCCAGGCTTTATTCAAAATTCTGAGGTAGGCAAGCTGATTGAGAAGTACGGGAGAATGATTAATAGTTCTGATCAAAACATCGCCGTTAGGCAGTGCCTCGGCGCCGAGAATACCTGCGGTAAATGTTTTGAACTGAGAAATCGGATGGAGGGCTCGATTGATCGAGAAGACGACGTCTTCAGCCGTCAGAGGTTCTTCCTCTGAAATTTCACACCTTTGCACAGCTTGAAAACAAAACCTTCTGGGACGGAAGTCCAGCTTTCAGCCAGGCATGGCTGTACTTTTCCTTTATTGAGATTTAATAATGCTTCGTAGACATATGAATTAGCGGTATTGTTAAATGCTTCGTTTTGCGCGTGGGGATCAAAAGTTAATATGTCCCCCTGGCTAGCCCATTTGAAAGTAGCGGCGTAA
>OOCH01000962.1_pt1 | contig 25099 bp, 15 predicted proteins | sample 1671641 | NCBI WGS metagenome assembly OOCH01 (sample SAMN06348177, study PRJEB24527) | human gut metagenome | biome: human gut; feature: ankylosing spondylitis patient; material: feces | host: Homo sapiens | place: China | collected 2015-10
GGAATTCATTTTCCGGAACACTATCTGCCACGATCCCGGCTCCGGACCGGATGCAGATCTCACCGTTCTTTTTATAAACCAGGCGGATGGCAATGCAGGTGTCCAGGTTTCCGGCGAAATCCAGATATCCGATGGCGCCGCCGTAAATCCCCCGTTTGCTCTGTTCCAGCTCCTGGATGATCTGGCAGGCACGGAACTTCGGTGCTCCGGAAAGGGTTCCTGCCGGGAGGATGGCATCTACTGCATCCACCGCGTCTTTATCATCCCGGATCTGTCCGGTAACTGTGGAACCGATATGCATAACATGGGAAAAACGCTCGATGCACATATATTTTTCTACTTTTACAGTTCCGATCTTGCTGATCTTTCCGATATCATTTCTTCCAAGATCTACAAGCATGTTGTGCTCGGCACGTTCTTTTTCATCAGAGAGAAGGCCTTTTTCCAATGTCAGGTCTTCTTCTTTTGTCTTGCCTCTTGGTCTAGTTCCGGCTAACGGGAAGGTGCTCAATTCCGTTCCGGTAAGCTTGGCCAGTGTTTCCGGGGATGCTCCTGCGATCTCAATATCATCGCTGGAAAAATAAAACATATACGGAGAAGGATTTGTAGCTCTGAGAACGCGATAAGTATCAAACAGGCTTCCTTCAACTTTTGCCCGCATGGGGTTGGAAAGAACCACCTGGAAAATATCTCCCTCGCGGATGTAATGTCTTGCGGTTTCTACCATCTCACAGTATTTTTCTTTTGGGAACTGTGGCTCAATGGAAGATTTCAGTTTCAGGGACGGAAACTCATCCTGTTTTCCGTTTCGGATCAGATCTGCCATCTCTTTTAACTTCTCTTCGGCTTTCCGGTAGGAATTTTCCAGGTCATCCGTCATCACACCGGTAATCAGAAGTACCTTCTGTCTGTAATGATCAAAAGCGATTACCTGGTTAAAAAGCATCAGGTCCATATCCCGGAAATCCTGTACGGTCTCATCGGCAAGCTTCAGCTTCGGCTCACTGTACTTGATGTAATCATAGGAAAAATATCCTACCAGACCGCCGGTGAATGTTGGCATATTTTCCAGTACCGGGCTTTTGTACTCTTTCAGGATCTCCCGGATAGCATCTCCCGGATGTTTTACCTGCTGCACGGTTTTTTCCTCGGTTCCGTCTTCATGGATTCTTCTTATCTGGAGCTTTCCGTCCGTACAGGTGATCTCCATGGATGGTTCATATCCCAGGAAGGAATAACGTCCCCAAACCTCTGTCTGACTGGCACTTTCCAGAAGATAGCAATGTCTGCTGGCTGTGCGTAAGGTTCTCATGACTTCTACGGGTGTATAGCGGTCGGAATACAGCTCGTGGCATACGGGGATACGCCGGTATTCGCCTGACTGTGCGATACTTTTGAGTTTTTCTAATGTTGGATACATATACAGGCCCTCCTGAGTTTTTTTCATTCCTGTGCCGGAGACGTTGGAACGGTACGATACGGAAAATTCGCGATCCACATTCACTACTTGTTCATGCATTCCAGTTTTGAAAAAATTGGAATTCAAAAAACGCCCGTCTCCGGCAGAATCTGGTTCTGCCAGGGACGAGCGTCAAATTCAAAATCACCCGCGGTGCCACCCTGATTCACGGTTCGATCCGTGCACTTAGCGGAATACCTGCATATTCCCGGCAACTGACGTATGCCCTCACGTCACAGAATACTCGGTATCCATAACACCTTTCCCTGTGCCCTCTGCGGTCCATTTGGTAAACTGCTTCTCGGCCCGGCTCTCACCCTCCCGGACTCTCTGTGCGCGCATGAATACCTTTATCTCCGCTTCAACGGTTTAGTGGTTTACTCGATTAAATTTTTTATATAAAATAGCACAGGATTTTTAATATGTCAATACAAAAGTTGAAAAAAATGTCATTTTATTCTATAATTATGACAGTGTGATTATCACAAAACCTACCTAAGAAGGGAGTTTTACAAGAAATACCATGACTGAAAAAAATGCAAACGCCTGGCTGGATACCCCAGATCCACAGGTTTTTATCAAAAATTCTGCAAAATTTAATGATCTGATGATGATGTACCGCTGTACTGTCCGTGAGCTCCGTACCAAACTGGAAGTTCTCAATGATGAGTTCTCCGTAGAATATAAGCGTAACCCGATTTCTTTTATCAAGACCAGGATCAAAAAACCGGAAAGCATCTACAAGAAGCTGAAGAAACTGGGATATGATTTTACTGCCGAGAATATCCAGGATCAGCTCAATGACGTAGCCGGTATCCGTGTTGTCTGTGCTTTTATTGATGATATCTACACCATTGCAGACCTTATTGCCAAGCAGGACGATATCACCGTCATCAAAGTAAAAGACTACATCAAAAATCCCAAACCAAACGGTTACCGTAGCTATCACATGATCGTAGAGATCCCGGTGTTCTTCTCAAAAGGAAAAACTCCCATGCGTGCGGAAATCCAGATCCGTACCAATGGAATGGATTTCTGGGCTACCCTGGAACATCAGCTCAGATATAAACAGGATATTGAAGAAATGGATGGTTACGAGGAAGTCAGCAGCGAACTTCTGAACTGTGCCCGTGCTGTCATTGATATGGATAATGAAATGCAGCGAATCAAGGATAAGATCGGTCAGTTCCACGATATTTAAAAAAGAGCAGGTAAGGCTATAATCTTACCTGCTCTTTTTTACTGTTCTTTACTCGGAATGCCCTGGGTGTCATATGATAATGTTCTTTAAATACCCTGTGAAAATAACTGTTATTTTCATACCCCACCGCCGCAATAATGTCGCTGATGGGCAGATCTGTCTCACACATCAACTCCACGGCCTTGTTAAGGCGTTTTCTCTGAAGAAGTTCCTTGAAATTAAAACCGGTTGTCTTTTTGATCATCTTGCTCAGCACATGCATGGGAAGATGAAGTCTTGTACACAGCTCTGTAAGAGTGGCTGTCCGGTATTTCTGTTCGATGTAGTCCAGCGTTGTCATGGAGATCATATTTTCATACTGATTTGGAAGCCTCATCTCCACATACTGTACGGATTCCACCAGATACATGAAAATCAGGCCCATCGTGGTCTGATTGATCCGCTCCCGGTTTTCTTCACCGTTTACAAGAGAGTAGATGATGTTTTCCAGAAGATTCTGGATCTGCAGTACTTCTGCAACCTTAAAGTGAAGGTATTCACCCCGTTCTTCATCCTGGCGGAGAACATTTACCAGAAAATCTGCCAGCATATTGTCATTGCCTGTCATGGAATAGGCCACATCGAAAAATTCCGGAAGCACCATGAAGTTGATCGCAATATCATTTTGTCCTGCTTTCAGGATCTCATGTTTCGTAAACTGGTTGAGAAAAAGCAGCTCACCTTTATTCACTACGACTTTTTTACCATCAATGATATTGGTCAGAGAACCTTCACATACATACAGCACTTCCACAAAATTATGTCTGTGTGCCGGGAAATATACAAAACGGGTATGGGTACGCACAGCGATCAGTCTGCCCTCTTTCAGCATCTTACGGCTGTCTACAGTAAAATCTCCTCCTGATGTATAAAGATCTTTATCCACTTCTGCTTCACCATCCAGAATCTTTCTCTCTTCTTCTGTTATTTTTCTCAGCTGATCCAGTAATGCCTGCTGCATATTATTCCTCCATCGCTGCTTTTCTCTATAGCAAAACAGGAGATTACAAAATGCAATCTCCTGTCTGTAATTCAGTTCTTATATGCTTCCTGCCTGTGAATTAGTCGTCACGACGTCTTAAACGCAGTGCAAAGAATGCTAATGCAGCATCTAACAGTGCAAATACAACCAGCATTCCATAACCAGCGATATGAGAATTATCTGCTGTCTTTACCGCATCTGAAGATGATGTGGATGTTGTGTTATTGGAAGTTGTGTTTGTAGTTGTTCCGTTATTGGTTGTTCCATTTGTAGTAGTTCCGTTTCCACCATTTGTTCCGTTATTGTTTGTTCCAGGTACCGGTGTTGCTGTTCCTGTAGGAGTTGGTGTTGCTGTTCCTGTTGGGTTCATTGGTACCGGTGTGTCTGTTGGATCCGGTGTATCTGTCGGCTCCGGTGTGTCAGTCGGATCTACAGATGGGTCTGGACTTTCACTCGGGTCTGGGCTTACACTCGGATCTGGGCTTACACTCGGATCTGGGCTTACGCTTGGGTCTGGACTTACGCTTGGATCCGGGCTTACGCTTGGGTCTGGGCTTACGCTTGGGTCTGGACTTACGCTTGGGTCTGGACTTACACTTGGATCCGGGCTTACACTTGGGTCTGGGCTTACACTTGGATCCGGGCTCACACTTGGGTCTGGGCTTACGCTTGGATCCGGACTTACACTCGGGTCTGGGCTTACGCTTGGATCTGGACTCACACTTGGCTCAGGACTTACGCTTGGCTCTGGGCTCACACTTGGCTCCGGAGCCGGAATCTCATCATATCCGCATCCCAGTACAATATCCATACCTGAGCAAGGAATTACATATCCTGCTGCCCAGTTAACTCTGAACCCAAGGTTCGGACAGTCATTTGTCCAATCCCAGTATGTAAAGGATGTAGAGAATGTAATGGTTCTTACATAAGTTGCACCTGTATCCGGATCAACAAATGTAACATCCTTGGTTACACTTACACTATAAACAGCTGGTGCTTCTTTAGTTCCAACCGGATAATTTCCAGGAACACGGATCTGTGCCATTCCGCTGACACCAACGCTTCCACTGAGAGAAGACTGGTCTGCTGAGAAACCTGCATCTCCGGAAATGGATGCATTGGCAATATCCTCAAATGTCAGGATTACCGGCTGTGTGATAGTCTTATCACCAACTTTCAGTGTTGCAGCTGTAAGTGCTCCGATATCGATATGATCTACACTTCCAGTTGTGCTTAAACCTAAAGACTGCGGATCTGCTTCTTTACCTTCTGCATCCTGTGCATCTGCATCATTGTCCTCTACTCTGTCTGCTTTCTGATCCTCATCTGTGGAATCTTCATCCTCTGTAGAGTCCTCTGCATCTGTGGAATCTTCATCCTCTGTAGAATCCTCTGCATCTGTGGAATCTGTATCCTCTGTAGAATCTTCTGCATCTGCGGAATCTGTATCCTCTGTGGAATCTTCTGCGTCCGCGGAATCTTCTGTATCTGCGGAATCTGTATCCTCTGTGGAATCCTCATCCTCTGCAGAATCTTCCTCATCTGTAGAATCTTCTTCTTTTTCATCTTTCGCAGCGGCTTTCTTTACACTGCTCTTTTCTGCTTTTGTGGAAGAATATTTGGCTGTTTCTGTCGCACCCATGGCTACGCTTCCGCTCTGCATAAGCAGTGCAGCGCCCATCAGGCAGGCAGCAACTTTCTTCCAGCCAGCCCATTTCTTAAACATTGCTCCTACTCTCCTTGCTTTAGCGGATGGCGCTTGCGCTCCATCCGCCAAATAAATAATTACTTATTTAATTTTTGTTTTAGTGCTCTTACTCCATGCGGAATATACTGTCTTGCCATCAGATGTCGTTTTGTAGCTACGGATACGGATATAATAAGTCCTTCCACTGGTCATCGGTTTCGGTACACCGCTTCTTCTCTTAGAATCTCTAATTGTGAAGGTTCTTGTTGTACCTTTTCTGAAATCACTCTTCTGACTGATCATAATCTGATATCCTGTTGCTCCTGTGCTTCCCTTCCAAGTTACTGTAGCCTGTTTCTTGGCTGTACTCTTGGCAGTTAAACCTGTCGGAGCTTTTGGCAGAATGCTGAATGTTGCAGAACCTGCATATTTAGCATATTTGCCTTTACCTTTTACAATTACGGAACCGATTCCCGGATTCTTGTTGTTCTTGAAGCTTACTGTATAGTAGCGGGAGCTGAGTTTAGTCTTTCCATAGTATACAGACTTCACAGCAGGTTTCCGTGTCTTTCCGTTGTAGGTAACTTTAGTCGGGGAAATCTTAACTTTAAGTTTCTTGGTAAACTTGGTGTATGTGTTCTTGATGGCAATTGTGCCCTTGGAACTGATTCTGCCAATTGTTACCTTGTAACCAGTCGGTGTCTTAACGAGTTTTGCAGAGTAGGTAATCTTCTTGCCTGCTGAATTCTTGTTAAGTCCTGATACAGTTGCTTTCCACTTGTTTGCACTGTTCAGTACTACTTTCTTGCTGGTTGCTTTACCATTTGCATAGATCTGAACGGTTAAGCTGGAAGGACGGGTGAGAAGGGCATTGTCCAAGTCACTCCATGTGTTCTGTACGACTACAGATGTCTTGTAAACACTGTGTGTAAATGCTGCAACATAGCCGTCTGCAACGCTTCCAGTCACTTTCTTAGTATAACCGGATACATCGGAAATTGCAACCGCATATTTGATTTCTTTTCCATTTGCGTACTTCGGAAGATTGCTCCATGTCTTGGAAGATGCGATCTTCAGGTTGATGTTATCTCCCTCTTCTTTGTCATCTTTCATAAGCTGTACGCTGATGGTTGCCGGACGGATTCCATCCTGGTTGTTTGCATCATTCCATGTACTCTTGATGGATACATTTACTGTCTCCGGTACATGTTTGTAAGTAACTACAACTCCATTGTCATCCAGGACATTGCCTGTTGTTGTAATGGTGTAATCTTTGTTTTCGGTTGTCTTAACGGTATAGTTGATTCTCTTTCCGTCTTTCTTGACATCAACCTTTGCGAAGGAAGCTTTCCAGCTGTTCTTCTCATCTAAGGTTACTTTGTTTCCTGTTGCCTGTCCTTCTGCATAAAGCTCTGCTTCTACAGAATCAAGACGTTTGCCATCCTGGTTGTTTGCATCATCCCATTTTACGCTTACCGGGATCTGTACTGTTTCCGGGATGTAAGTGTTGATTACGTTAAATGTGTTGCCGTCTGCTTCTGTTCTTGTCTCATAGTTCTCAGGAAGTCCGGATACAGCGACCTCATATTTAACTGCTTCGCCAACTTTGCCTGCTTTGTATTTCGGAAGGTCCTTCCATACTTTTGCAAAGTTGTTATTGCCATTCAGAGTGATCACATCGCCGGTTGCCTCACCGTCAGCTTTCAGCTGAACACTGTAAGATCCCGGTCTCTGACCATCCTGGTTGTTCTTATCATTCCATGTTGTATTTACAGAAACGCTTACAACTTCCGGTTTATGAGTGTATGTCAGGACAAGTCCTGCTGCTCCGCTTCCGGTGCATGTGTAAGTATATCCGTCTGCTTTGGTTCCTACCAGAGTATACTTGATCTCCTGGCCGTCTTTCTTCAGTTCCATTTCGCCGAAGGAAGCTGTCCAGTTGTTGTCTGCGGTAAGTCTTACTTTCTTGCTGTTGGATACATCTCCTGCATAGATTTCTGCCTCTACTGCCTCCGGACGGATTCCATCCTGGTTATCTGCATCATCCCATACAACAGATGCTTTTACTTCTGCTTTTGCAGGTACGTGAGTTGCTGTAACTGTAAATCCGGTTGCTGCATCTCCTGTAATCTCTACAGTATAATCAGAAATTTCACTTACCCCAACTGTATAAACAACTTTCTTACCAGCTTTATACTCAGCAAGTCCGCTCCATTTCTTAGTCCAGTTGCTGTTTGCGTTAACAGCAATCGGATCACCGGAGTTTTCTCCATCTGCTTTCAGCTGCAGTGTTACAGATGCCGGGCGGATTCCATCCTGGTTGTCACCATCTGCCCATTTTACAGTTGCTGTTACGTCTACTGCTTTTACCTTGTGTGTATATTTCAGAACAAGGCCTTCTGCTCCGCTTCCGGATGTTGTCAGATCATATCCGTCAACCTTGGTTGCCTGAAGTGTGTAGTTGATTGGTTTACCATTTTTGTTTACTGCAAGTTTCTCGAAGGTTGCCTTCCAGTCTGTGTCTGCGGTAAGACGTACTTTTTTGTTTGTAGATACGTTATCTGCATAAAGTTCAGCCTCTACAGCCTCCGGACGGATTCCATCCTGGTTGTCCTGGTCATCCCAGTTTGCAGATACAGCAATATCAACACCCTTTGGTGTGTAGCTGTTTGTGATTGTGAAACCTGTTGTTGCATCTCCGGCTGTTGCCTGAGTGTACTCGGAACGAAGACCGGTCTGCTCTACTGTGTAAGTAACCTTCTGACCAACTGCACCAGCTTTATTGACCGGAAGATTATTCCATGTCTTGGTCCAGTTTCCATTTGCGTCTGCTTTTACAGTAATAGCTTCGCTGGCTGCTTCACCATCTGCTTTCAGCTGCAGTGTTACAGATGCCGGGCGAATTCCATCCTGGTTCTCTGCATCATCCCATTTAATGGTTGTTGTTACGGATGTAACTGCCGGTTTATGAGTAAATGTAACTGCCAGTCCGTCTGTTGCACTTGTGTAATCTTCTACTTCTTTTGCAACTTTCAGAGAATAGTTCACTGCTTCGCCGACTTTACCTGCTGTGTATACAGGCATGTCTTTGATGGTTGCTGTCCAGTTCTCTTCTGCTGTAAGAGTTACTGTCTTGTCTGTTGCTGTGTCACCTGCGTAAAGAACTGCGTCAACAGATGCCGGACGAACACCATCCTGGTTCTCTGCGTCATCCCATTTCGCAGATACTGTGAGGTCTTTTACTGCCGGTGTGTGGGAGTTCTTAACTGTGATAGCTCCTGTTTCTTCATCAGTTGCTACTGCAGATGCATATCCGTCCGGAAGTCCGGATTCTTCTACAGTGTACACGATTGCCTGACCAACTGCACCTTCTTTATTTACCGGAAGGTCTGACCAGGTCTTTGTCCAGTTACCATTGCTGTCTGCTTTTACAGTGATGGCATCTCCAACTGCTTCGCCGTCAGCTTTGAGCTGTAAGGTTACTTCCTTCGGACGGATTCCATCCTGGTTGTCTGCATCATCCCATGTCACGTTTGCGGTGATGCCTGTTTTTTCGATTTCGTGTTTGTAAGTAACAACAAATTCATCATCAGAGGAGCTTCTTGTTACTTCGGCTGTATAGTTGTTTGCTGTCAGTGTGTCATCTTCAACTGCAGTTACCAGATAGGAGATATGCTGTCCGTCTTCATCCTCAGATGCAAGATTCTTCCATGTATATTTCCACTCGTTATCTGCGTTGAGTTCTACCGGATCCCCAACATTCTCACCGTCTGTTGTTGTCAGCTGAAGTGTTGTTTTTTCCGGACGTTTACCATCACGGTTGTTATCGTCATCCCATGTAGTTGTTACATTCAGTGTTCTACTTGGAACTACAGTAACCTGTACCGGGTCAGATGTAATGCCATTCCATGTTGCAGCTACACCAACAGATCCTTTTTTAACACCTGTAACTCCACCTTTGTCGTCTACAGTTGCGATCTTTGTATTGTAGCTCTGCCATGTAATTTCAGGATTTTCCACATATGCGGAACCGTCCCATGCTTTTGCCTCAATTGTCTGTGTATCACCCTGTACTACTCTCAATTTATCTGCCGGAGTAAGAACCAGTCTTGCGTCAGATGTTACTTCTACCTCACAGGTAGCTGTAGGATCAAACGGATAACATTTGATTGTGATCGTAGTCTTTCCAGGAGAAACAGCTGTAAGATGCAGCATTCTTCCATCTTCCGGATCTGCTTTTGCTGTAACGATATTTGTATCGCCTTCAACCATCTCAAGTTTTGAAAGCTTCGGATTACTCTTATCTGCCCAGAACTTTCGTTCCAGTTCTGTTCCATCTTCCTTAATAAAGGTACCCAGGATTGTTGCTGTACCGGATTCTCCCATCTTCATAGATAAGGAGTTTTTGTTCAGATACAGTCCTGCTTCACCATTAACCTTAATGGCGATACTCTGCCATACACCATAAAGCTGTCCAGTTTCCATCGGTACATAATATTTATGGCTCAAATAAATATATCCACTGTATGGAGTCTTTCCTGTAACGCTTACTTTTTCTCCTGCCTGCTTTACAATATCAATATTATAAATACCGTTACCATAAAACTGGGCATTCAGACTTCCATGACCGTTTTCAAAATAACCGATCTTCCAGGTATCTGTAATATCTTCACCGGCATTGTTGGTTTTGGTTTCACCCTTAGTTCCGGTAATTTCTACAGCTTCACCTTTTACAACAACTTTCTGGTTTTCGGTTACATTTACTTTAATATCTTTTACTTTTGTTCCGTTGTAGCTTACTGTAACAGTTGTGCTCGCTGTTGTCTGACCTTCTGGAAGATCCTTCGCAGTGATAACACCAACAGAATCTACTGTTGCAACAGCTTCGTCAGCTGACTTCCAGGTTACATCTGAAGACTCATTATATCCCTCTCCGGTGGATCCCTTAGAATATTCGCCCATATTCAGGAGCTGCCATACGATTTCCTGTGTACTTCCCTGTGCCAGAGTTACTTCATTCTGTCTGTCAGATAAATACAGACCATCGTATACAACATTTACTTTTGCACTCTGAGTATAAGTTTTGCCATTGTCAGCTGTCCAGGATGCTCTTACTGTTGTTGTGCCTTCGCTGACACCTGTAATCTTACCACCGTCTACAGTCGCAATTTTCTCATCATCACTTGTCCATGTGATTTCAGGATTTTTTACAGTAGAATTGTTTGAAGTTGCAGTTGCCTTGATCGTAGCAGTTCCTGCTTTTTTGATGTTGTACTCTGTAGCATCAAAAGCAAGGCTTCCTGATCCTTTTACAATGATCTTAACCGTATCTGTTGTGCTTGGGCTTGCACAGGTTCCTGTTACGGTAGCTTCACCAGCAGATTTTGCTGTTACATTACCATCGGAGTCAACAGTTGCAACGGTTGGCTTGTCAATACTCCAGGTAATTCCCTCAGCAGTTGCAGCCTCACCGGTTTCACCGCTACCATCGATCATTTTGTAAGCAATCGCTTTTGTCTTGTTTTTATCCTCATCATCCAGAGATAACTCAATAGTTTTGGTCGAACCATCGCTTCCTGCTGGCTCAGTAATATAGAAACCTTTGACAAAAACGCGGAAACTCATCGTCAGTGGATCACCATCTGGATTTCCCTCAGCATCTGTCGGCTGATAGGTACCTGTGATCAAAGCACCACCAACCTTATCACTTCAGCTGAATCTGAACCGCAGATCTGATATCATAAACTCTTACAACAGATGGATCACTGGATTCCCACTTAATATCCCTAACTTCGATTTTCTTTCCATCTTTTACACCAAAAGCATACACATAGATAGACGAGTTTGGAGAAACTTTGTCGAATACGACATTACCATCTACCATGGAACAATATCCACCTAAGTCACCTCGAAGGTAAATGCCATCTGCCGGTGAATTTACTGGGCGTAAAAATTTATCCGACATACTGTCAGACGGGGATGGAGTATAGGTGGTATTATCTGATTTTTGAGGTGTTAATCCAACCATTTCTCCAAAGTTGATACAAAACAGGTGTTGGATTATACCAGTCTCTGACCAAACTCTCCAACTTGCATCGCAGTTTTCAAGACCATCTCCTGAAGCTTTATAGTTAATCTCTGGTGTTCTTCCCCATAAGCTTGCTACATCTGTAGATGTTTTTTTGTTGTCAGATAAGGAGTTGTTGCTGTTCCTGTCAGTTTAATTTTGGAAGTATCTCCAATATTTACCGGATCTGCTGCTTTTGTAACAGTAACAGTAAAAGTGTTTGTCACTGTTTTGACTTTATCTTTATAGGATGTACCTGGTATAAATGTAGATCTGATCGTGGTTGTACCTTCACTGACACCCTGAACCCACATACCTGTAGTATACGGACCATAACTGGAACCAGAAACAACCTTTGCAATACTTTCATCATCACTGGACCATTCAACACCATAAATCGAACTACTCTGATTGCCACGAACTTTTGACCAGCTAGCTTTTTTATAGTCTGTATATTTGGAAGATGTAGAAGTATACAAAGCATGATACATCATTCCTCTTTTGTCACCAACGCTAAGAGTCAAACTGCTTCCATTTGCCGGATATGTTCCTATTGCATACCTAACATATCCATCTTTATCATACAGACGTGAGTAGCTGTACTGCTGTCCTCCTGCAATATCGACATAACCATTGTCAACTTTTAAATCATCTGTCTCATCTTCTGTAGTCTCTGTACCATCAGAAAATGCCGCAACTGCGCTGCCGTCATCAAATGCGTTCTGTTCTGCTGCTGCATTGTCATCTGTGGTCTCCGGAGCTGTTAACTCCTCGCTGTCTGCCTCCTGTGAAATATCTTCCACATCAGCATCCTGCTGTACGTCCGGGGCAGCAATTTCATCTTCCTCTGACGTAACATCGTCTGATGATTCTGTTGTTTCAACAGCATCTGTGTCAAAATCAACTGCTTCCGCATCAGACTGTGTATCTGCCTGAGTTTCCTGCGCTGCCGCCGGCTCGCTTGAAAAATCATCCGCAGATACAACGAAGCATCCCTGTGCAAGCATTGCAGCTGTCAATAACCATGCAAGAGTACGCTTCAGACCTGAGTGTAATTTTGTACTCATTTTTCTCTCCTTCTTTCTTTTTTTGTTTTACAGCTTCATCTGGTTTTTACTGTTTTTACAGTACCAGGTTTTCAGCAATCGTGATTCTTTTTCTTCAGCTCTTTGGACAACTCAATACGGTTTGTCTTAAAGTGGAAGAAAGGTCTCTCATCAATTGCCAGTATTTCAACTGGAAACATGTATGGTTCCAGACAAGACTGTACGTCTTTAATGATATCATCAACTTTGTATCCGTCCTCCAGAACAACATAGAGGTATGGAACAAAGTATCCGTCATGATCTTCATCCTCGATCAGTACGAAAAATTCATCTTTAATTCCTTTGATCTTGGCATCTGCAAGGCGGTTCTCCATAGGAAGTACTGCAAGCTCACCACCACCGTAACGGAATGCGGCACCACGGTTCAGTACGTAGAAAACGCCATCCTCATCTACATAACCAATATCTCCGGTATGAAGCCAGATCTTGCCGTCCGCATGTCTCTGGAGTGTTTTTGCTGTGGCACTTCTTCTGTCATAACCAAGCATATTTCCAGGACCTACAGTACAGATCTCGCCCATCTCGTTATATCCAAGTTCTTCCTGTGTTCCAGGTTTGAAAACGCCCATGTCGTTCAGCGGCATCGGGATTCCCACATTTCCGTTATGAACAGATTTCGGAGCCATCTGGAAGGTCAGGTTGGAACCACCTTCGCTGCTTCCGTATCCTACTGTAAAACGTACATTACAGTTATGTTTATGAAGAAATTCCTGTACACGGTCAAGCTGGTTGTTGTTTACTGCCTCACATCCGGCTCCTGCTGCCAGAAGATGGGACATGTCGTAATCCTCCGGAACACGGCCATTACGCATAACCGCTTCAATAAACATCGGAATCATCGGCCAGCCGTTTGGTTTGTAACGCATCATCTCAAGATCTACGTCCTCCGGATCAACAAACGGATCCATGATCAAAAGTTTGTTTGAGGATAACGGAAGCAGTACCATGGAAACAACAACGGCTACCAGTGCAGGTGGCAGACAGGTTACCATCCATGTTGGACGAACATCGTCAGATCCGCCATAAAAATTCATCTGACATACAGTACCGAGTATGCTGTTCGCACAGTGGATAACCTGTTTGGACGGGCCTGTAGAACCACTTGTGTAAGCACGGAACAGCGGTCTGTTGAGATCTTTTTCCGCTTCTACTTTTCCTACGTAATAATTACCGATGGAGAGGAATTCATCCCAGGTCATGGTATTCTCTCCGGATGCCGTTACCCGCGGATAATTTTCATCCAGAGATTCTTTTATGTAATCCGGAAGTGTACTCTCATCTCCATAGTACATCGGATTCAGAAGAATTACTTTCTTTACGCCTGCTCCCTCACAATAAGTTCTCAGTTCCTTCGGTGCAAGGAAATCGTGTGCAAAAATTGCTTTTGCATCGGCTTTGCTGACTGCCTCAACGTTTTCCAGAAGTGTGTTATCTCTGCATAACAGAGAAGCACCGATTTTCTCTGCTGCCAGTAAAAGGAATACAAAGTTTGGAACCAATCTGAAAAATACAGGAATCTGATCTCCCTCGCCAAATCCCATCGCCCTCAATGATCTCGCACATTTTTCGGATTCCTAGAAAACAGTTTTCCAGGTGATATCTTCTCCATAATAATGGATTGCCACCACATCTGGTCCAGGACAATGCTGTTCCAGGTATTCCCATAAGGTACACTCTGGTTTCTGAATCATTTTGAGCATCATTTCCGGATAATACTGCATCCAACGACGATCTTCGCTTGGTTTTCCTGTAGGTGCTTTTTCACAATTCATTTTTTCATCTCCTTCTTAAGTTCAATACTTTTGGATAATACAAAAACAGCCCCGGTCAGAAATCTGTTATCACTGCGGCTGTTATTACAGAGTTTATTATAGATTTTGCATGAATCTGACTGTTTCATGGCAAATCTCCTCCGTATTGTATATTCTGTTATATTTTACCATAACCAATTTTATCTGTAAACCCATCTGAAGCAGGTCTTTTCTGCTATTCCTGTCTCTTTTTCTGTCACCTTTGGATTCCTCTGACAAGTATCAGTAAAAGAGGCCGCCATACCGTCAGAACAGTACAGCAACCTCTTTTTAAAAGGACTTTATCATATAAAAATGTCAACCCGTTAATCAGATTTCTGATTAGTACAGTTTAGCCATCTCTTCGATGTTGCTTGTATCGAATTTCAGAGGTGCGCCAAGTACAACTTCTGTACCGCCGTCATCAGCGTCTGTGATTGTGTAGTCACCAAGGTCGCCAGCTGTGAACTTGTCATCTTTAGCACCTGTGATGTCACCGTTGATCAGAGCGATTGTTGTGTAAGCGCTGAGTTTTCCAAGGCCCTGCATATCCCACAGATAGAAGTATGGGCAGGAATGATCTGCATCATCACCTGTGTACTCCTGCATCTCAGACGGAAGTCCAAGACCTGTCAGTTTGCACTCAGATCCGTTATCCTGAAGGTATTTAGCAGCTGCTGCGATACCAACAGTTGTCGGTGCACAGATAACTTTCAGATCTTTGTAGTTCTGAAGAAGAGCTGCTGTCTGGTCTGTAGATTTCTGTGGCTCATCATCACCATATACAACGTCTACAAGCTCAAGTTTGCTGTATTTGTCGTCGCCTTCCATGATGGTCTTCATTGCGTCGATCCATGCATTCTGGTTAGCGGACTGAGATGTAGCGGAAAGGATAGCGAACTGTCCCTCACCACCAGAAATATCAAGAACTGCATCCATAAGTGCCTGAGCAACTTCTTTTGTACCAGCCTGGTTTACGAAAATCTCACGGCTGTCTTTGTTCGGTGCGGAGTCGAAGGAAGATACTTTGATTCCTGCATCCATAGCTTCCTCAAGTTTAGCCTGAAGAGCGTTAACATCGTTTGCGGAAATACAGATTGCATCGAAATCCTGGGAAATCAGGTTATCAAGAACCTTGATCTGTGCATCAGCAGTAGCTGTCTCAGGATAAACAGTCTCTACTGTGCCACCTTCAGCCTCTACTGTTGATTTGAAAGCTTCTGCTGCGATCTCGAAGAATGCGTTGCCGGCTGCTTTACCAACCAGAGCGATCTTCTTGCCTTTTGCGGAATCGCCAGCTGCTGCTTCTGTCTTAGTATCGTCTTTTTTGTCATCTGCTGCAAGAACCGGACTAACTGTACCAAGAACCATTGCTCCACAAAGGATTGCGCTAATTACCTTTTTTTTCATTTTTGTTCCTCCCTATAAAAATATAATTTTTTTTATATGCTGCTGCCTCCGCTACACCGATGGAGACAGCTAACAATCATATGGGGTGTAAAGCGGATATTCGCAATCCGCTTCGCTACTTGCTCATGAACGCAGTCGTTTCGCGACCTGCGTTCAAAAAGTGATATTTAGTTTTTCTTCATTGCGACTGCTTTTTTTACATCGCCGATGATGTTCGGAAGAGCTACTGCTGCTACCAGAAGTACACCGATGATGAGAAGGATTACCTGTGCATTTACGTTTCTCTGTCCAAGGCCAACTCGTAAGCATACGATGATGAATGCAGAAATGATACCGCCGGCCAGGTTACCTTTACCACCTGTGGAGGAGATGCCTCCGAATACTGCCATTGCGATAGCATCCATCTCGAATCCGTTACCGGTTGTTGTGTTGGCACCATAAGAAGATGATACCAGGAACAGTGCACAAAGTCCAGACATGAGTCCCATAACTGTGTAGATAATGAAACGAATCTTCTCTACATGAACTCCTGCATAATAAGCTGCCACACGGTTTGTTCCGATTGCGTAGGTACGACGTCCGAATGTGCTCTTTCCAAGGAAGATTGCAAAGAGAACACCAAGGATCAGCACCAGGAAAAGAATGTACGGAACCTGTCCGACTTTTCCACCGATGGCACGGAAACCATCTGTATTTGTAACTGCAATACTTCCGCCGGAACCAAGTGTTACCTCTGCAATACCACGGAAGATAATCTGTGTTGCCAGTGTTACGATCATTGGAGGAAGCTCTTTGAAACGGGTAAGGATGAATCCGTTAACCGCACCACAGAGGCCGCCAACAACCAGTGCTGTAATTGCTACTACGATGAATGGAGCGTTTGTGTTGCAGACCATGCAGCTTAATGTTGCGGAGAGACACACGATCGCACCAACGGAAATATCAATCTCGCCTAATACCAGGATGTACGCCATCGGGAACATCATGAATACCTCTGCAAGGTAAACCGGCATCTGACGAAGAACACTCTTCAGGTTATAAAATTCAGAAAATGATGCACAGAAAATATTTACCAGGATAAAGAGAATGACCAGGATGCCTTCCCAACTGAATATGATGTGTTTCATCGGATTTTCCGGCACATTGTTAATACTTCTTCCAGATTTTCCAGCCATGATTTACATCTCCCTTCCCTTTAATGCGTTTTTGTCTGCGATTCTCTGCAGGACAACATTGATCACAACTACTACCAGGATAATGACACCCTTGATCATGTTCTGCCACAGGGAACTGATACCTACAAGTGGAAGAGCTTTTGCGATGGTTGCAAGGATGATGGAACCAAGGAATGCACCAACTACGGTTCCACGTCCGCCGCTCATGCTTACACCACCGATAACGCAGGCTGCGATGACATCCATCTCACCGCCGTACTGCATATCCGGCATTGCAGAAGCATAAACAGATACCTGAAGTGCTCCGCCAAGACCTGCGAGGAATCCCATGATCACATATACAAGAAGGTTGATATTCTTTGCATTGATACCGGAAACCTGTGCTGCACTTGCATTACTTCCTACTGCGTAGATTCTTCGTCCTGTTCTTGTCCATTTCATAAAGAAGAAGAATACTACATAGCATACGATGATTACCCAGATAACCTTGTTGATTCCAAGGAAATTGGTTGTTGCAAAATTCTTAAACTCACCAAGAGCTGCGGCACTTGCCCACTCACCACCGTGAGAAACAAGATAACCCATTGCTCTGTAGATGTACATAAAGCCCATGGTTGCAATGATCGGCGGAACGTTTGCTCTTGAAATTACAAGACCTACAACAAGTCCGCAGGCAATACCGATTGCCATTGCAATGATGAAAGCAAGTAATGTACTTGTGATATGTCCGTATTTCAGGAGCATACCGATGGACATACCGGAAAGTGCCAGAGTTGACATGATGGAAATATCGATTCCGCCTACCAGCATGACACATAACATACCAAGTGACATTACCATTGTTACTGCATTATTTTTCAGCATCTCCATGAGTGACTTCGGCGTAAGGAATGACGGGCTGATCGCTGTGACAACTGCAAACAGCACGATTACGATAATTGCCAGCAGAGCCTCTCGGGAGCCTGTAATCTTCTTGATGACAGATTTCTTTTCCATTATTTAGTCCCCTTTCCAGTGCTCTTTTCCATGGACAGCTCAAGGATTCCTTCCTGTGTTGCCTCATCTCTGCTCAGTTCACCAGTCTTGCGGCCGTTACACATAACTACGATACGGTCCGCCATACCCAGGATCTCCGGCATCTCGGAAGAGATCAGGATGATAGCATATCCTTTTTTAGCAAGATCTCCCATGATCGCATAGATCTCAGCTTTTGCACCAACATCAACACCCTTGGTCGGCTCATCCATGATAACAACTTTCATTTCCTGAGCAAGTGCCTTGGCAACTACAACTTTCTGCTGGTTACCACCGGACAGAGAGCTTGCCGGCTGGAAGATATCAACCGCCTTGGTATCAACTTCCTCAAGAAGTTTCTTGGAAAGTTCTCTTTCTGCCTTCTCATCGTTGAATCCGGATTTTGCATATTTGCTGATGATCGGAAGTGTTACGTTTCTTCCAAGTCCCCAGCTCATAATCAGGCCTTCCTTCTGTCTGTCCTCAGGAAGAAGGATGACACCTTTTTCCATTGCCTCGGAAGGAGTCTTGATGTAAACTTCTTTTCCCTCAAGGAAAACTTTTCCTTCATCCGGACGGGTGATTCCGCAGACAGCTTCCACAACCTCTGTACGTCCTGCACCAACCAGACCGGTAAGACCTACGATCTCGCCTGCACGTACATTAAAGGAAACATCCTTGAAAAATCCTGTTCTGGAAAAATGTTCGATGCGGAGCATCTCATCTCCCAGCTCAACTTCCGGTTTCGGGAACAGATCATTGATCTCACGGCCTACCATAGCTTTGATCAGATCTGCGTTTGTGATTCCGTCTACATCATAAGTTCCAATGTACTGGGAATCACGGAATACGGTAACTCTGGAAGCCAGACGGTACATATCTTCGAAACGGTGAGAAATAAAGATAATGGAAACTCCATTTGCTTTCAGCTTGTCAACCAGTGTGTAAAGCTTCTCGGACTCGTTTCTGGTAAGTGCTGCTGTTGGCTCATCCAGAATGATGATCTTCGCATTTGTGGAAAGTGCCTTGGCAATCTCTACCATCTGCTGCTGTGCAACAGAAAGGGTACCCATCTCAGCGGTTGCATCGAAATCTGCATCCAGCTCTTTGAGGTATTTGTTCGCCTCCTGATTCATTTCTTTCCACTGGATCATATGATGTTTGATGATCTCATGACCCATAAAAATATTTTCTGCAACTGTAAGGTGCGGATATGATGTCGGATGCTGATATACGGCTGCGATACCTGCTTCCTGGGCATCCTTCGGACCTTTGAAGTCAACCTTCTGTCCGTTTAAGAACATCTCACCTTCTTCTGCTTTATGTACTCCGGTAATAACCTTGATAAACGTAGATTTACCAGCACCATTCTCACCCATCAGCGCATGAACTTCGCCAGGTTTGAGCTGGAACTGTACATTATTCAGAGCTTTGACACCGGGGAATATCTTCGTAATACCTTTTAATTCAAGAACATATTCTGACACGGCTCTTTCTCCTCCCTTTCCTTTGATCTGGTTATATTCTATCATCCGGTTCCCTTGCTGATAATGGGAATATTTTTGGATAAGGGTAAAATATTCTCCTTTTCTCTGTAAAATATTACCTATAAACCAATGTCACATTCTCGTATTTCTATATACTTTATGCTATAATAATAACGCTGACGTTTCTGTTCTCCGGAAATATAAACAGAACCGGAAATATCCAATTTACAAAACTACGAATCTATGTTCACTTGGAGAATTATCTATGAAATTACTAATCGTTGATGACGAAGAACTTACACGTACCGGACTTGTTTCATCCATTGACTGGGACTCTCTGGGGATCACGGAAATCTTTCAGGCAGACGATGGAATGAACGGGCTGGAAATGGCCAGGCTCCATAAGCCTGAGATCATCCTCTGCGATGTGCGGATGCCTCGTATGACCGGTATCGCTATGCTGGAACGTCTGGAGAAGATCCTGCCGGATTGTGTTCCCATCTTCATGAGCGGCTATTCCGACAAAGAATATCTGAAAGCTGCCATTAAACTAAAAGCTGTCAATTACATTGAGAAACCTCTTCATCCTGAAGAAGTACGGGATGCAGTTCTGGAAGCACAATCTCTCTATAAGCAAAAACTTTGCTCCCACCGCGGTGAAGCCATCCATTCCCAGGAAACAGCCACCCGACTGGCGCAAAAACTTACCCTTCCGCCTTCCGGCAACAGTGAGATCACAGATCTCTGCCTGGAACTTGGGCAGCCGGAACTTCTGGAGCCAGGTATGAATTTCACCTCTATAATCGTGAAACTTAACGTACCTGCAGAATCTTCCGGTATTCTTCTGGAAGATATCCAGAATGATATTACCCAGTTTCTGAAACATTATCATCTGAAATATCTCTTTGTGGAAAAAAGAGTTCAGTATCTGGTCCACCATATATATGGAAGGAACACACTTTCCCAGACAACGCTTTCCGCAGTGGGAAGTTATATTTCCAGACAGTTTGATATCTGTGGGAAGCACCTAATCGCAGCCGGAAATACCGTAACGGATATTTCCAGAGTTTATCAGTCCTACGCTTCTGCGGTAATTCTTCTGCAGAACTGCTTTTTCTTTCCGGAAAAAACATTTCTCACAGAAAACATCATAAACCAGCTTTCCAGGGAAGATCAACCGCTTCCGGATTCTCTGCGTTCTCCGGAAAACACCTTTTCCAAATATCTTCTTTCCGGTGATGAAGAACATTGCATTCAGTTCCTTGAAGGTCTTTTTCACTATTATAACTGTAACTGCACTTTTATGCCCAACCAGATCCGGGATCTCTATTATCAGCTGTTCAACGCACTGGTCTCCGCCCGCAAAAAGAACCAGGTGGAAGCCAGTCTCCATGAAAAGCAGGATCTGATCGTGGATACCCTGAACAATGCATTTACCTATGCAGAACTTCATAAATCTCTGAAAGAAAAAACTATACAGTATTTTGAGGACGCAAAGAATTCCCAGCCGGAAAATTCTACGATTTTCATGATCAAAGATTATATCAGCCGGAATTATATGAACGATACACTCTCTGTAAAAGATATCAGCAGCCATGTTTATCTTTCCGCTTCCTATGTATGTACTTTTTTTAAAAATGAAACCGGACAGACTCTCAATCAGTACCTGACGGAATACCGCATGGAGAAAGCCAAGCAGCTCCTTTCTGACCCGCGATATAAAATTTCTGAGATTTCTTCCAAAGTAGGCTACACAGACGGAAATTATTTTGGAAAAAGTTTCAAAAAATACTTCGGATTTTCTCCGTCTGAATACCGGGAGAAAATGTCATGAGGGCCTTATGGCGTCGTTTCAAAAACGGCTATCTGAATTTAAGTCTGCAGACCAAGTTTACCATTGCGCTGATGAGCATTGTGATCCTTCCGGCTTTCCTTATCGTATTTCTTTTTTATGGAAGGCTTTATAATATGGTAGTTTCCAATACCATCCGCCAGGAACAGGATGCCTCTGCAAAAACAGCTCCACTGATCGAGCGGACCATGGACAATATTCTGGCCACTACCCGAAATATTACAGGGCAGGCTTTTTTCCAGGAACTTTTTTACATGCCGGTCAGTGATTCCTCAGAAAAGCTTGCCACTTCCAACCATGCCATTGATTTCAGAAATGCAGTCCAACGACTGACTACCGATTCCATTGTTACAGATGTTCGGATCTATGTTGACTTTCCTGACGATCTGAAAGCACTGGACACCTATCCCAATACCGAGGATCTTCTGGCACCTTTAAACCAGGCAAAAGGTACTTACTGGTATGGTATCTTCCAGGGAAGCCGCGAGACTCAGGAGATGTTTTGTCCATCCTTCTATCTCGGTTCTCAGGAAAAACAGAATTACGGAGATATGGCATATATCTGCCCTTTAAGCCTTTACTACCACAGCACTGCCTACAAAGCTTATCTGGCTGTTTATTTTTCGGATGATAAACTGAACCGTATTTTGTCAGACAATCTTTCTCTTGAGGGAAGTGTCTCCTATATTGTAAATGAACGTGATGCCATCGTTGCTACCTCTAATCCGTCACTGTCCGGAATTTACCGTCTGGATTATGACACGATCAAAGATTCTTTCATGTCCTCCAATAACTTTATTGAACGGAATATTCTGGATACCAAGGTTTACGCCGGTTTTTACAGCATTTCCAATACGGACTGGTTTATGGTAACGATTCTGCCATCTCCGCCGCTGATTCATGAAAGTAACCGGCTGATGCTCCAGATTGCCCTGCTCTACGGCATTTTCCTGCTCCTGGCGCTTTTTTTTGCCAACGTGCTGGCCCACTCTATTACCGGAAGACTTTCTTCCGTGATCCAGCAGATGCAGTCTGTCCGCCATGGCCCGCCAACTCCCATGGAAAGTCCTTCTGCTCATGATGAGATTGGTGATCTGATCGACACTTATAACTATATGACCCGAAAAATGGATGAACTGATGGATAAGCAGGCAAAAGCCGCCGAAGATCTCCGGATTGCGGAATTCAATTCTCTCCAGGCACAGATCAATCCTCATTTTCTTTATAATACCATGGACATGATCAACTGGATGGCTCTTCAGGGACAGACCGATGAAATCAGTCATGCAGTGCAGAGTCTTTCCCGTTTTTACAAACTGACTTTAAGCCGGAAAAAAGGCATCTCTACCATTGCCAGCGAACTGGAGCATGTGACCATCTATGTACAGCTCCAGAATATGCGCTATCATGACAGTATTGAGCTGATTACAGATATTCCTGATGAACTGTCAGAGTACCAGATTCCGAAGCTGACTCTTCAGCCGGTTGTGGAAAATTCCATTCTTCACGGGATCCTGGAAAAAGATTCCAAATCCGGCACGATCGTCATTACCGGCTGGATGGAGGATGCAGATATCGTACTTCTGATTTCTGATGACGGTGTAGGAATTTCACCTGAAATTCTGTCAACAATTCTGTCAGGAAAGGGAAACAGCCAGTCTGGCGGTACAAATATTGCAGTTTATAACACCCATCGCCGACTTCAGATCCTTTATGGAAAAGATTACGGACTTGCCTATTCCAGTAAACCCGGAGAGGGAACGGAAGTCGAGATCCGCTTCCCGGCACACAGAGAAGAGTAATTTACAGGAGGTATCCTACTTATGAATACACAGCCAGCAGTACTTTTATACAATTTCAATGATCCGGACCGGCTCCGGATCATCCGCCGCTATCTGAACCGTCAGAAAATAACAGTGCGGATCGTCACCACACCGGAGTTTCTGCATCCTCTGGGTTATCTTTTTGAACTTCCGGGATTTCAGCCCTCCACACAGTTTAATCTGGGAAAAAATTTCAGTGACGAGATGATGGTTCTGAACAATTTTTCCAGTGATCAGATGGATGCGTTTCTGGCTTTTTTCCGGGAAGAAGCGATTCCTTCGGTTTCGTTAAAAGCCATGCTCACCCCTGTGACCCAGCACTGGTCTTCCATTCAGCTCCATGACGAACTTACAAAAGAGCATGCAATGATGCATAAAAAATAAGAATTTTTCCATCAAAAAAGGAGACCGCATTTGCAGTCTCCTTTTTTTGAATATGTTTTAGGTTGGTTATAAGAAAGAATTTATCGTTTTTTATGGTACTGATAATTATCTTGTTACGATATCTACCGGTACGTTGAAGATTTTTGCAACTTTCAGGATTGTATCGATGTGTCTTCCTGTAGCAGCTGCCATATGATGTGTCGGGCCAGCCTCGCTCCAGCGGTTAACGAACTCTCTTGCTCCGCATGTGAAGCGTGTTCTCATGTTTGTATCACCGAAGGAAAGGATCGGTCCCTCCTCGTTTACGCCCTCAGCTACAACGAATTTGAAGTTTCCGTCTTTATCCTGAGTGATCGCAAGGTAGGTTACAGGGCCTGTGTATGGATAAAACTGTGTCAGGTATCCGCCGCCTGTTTTGCCGTGGAATACCGGCACGATTTTCATGGTTGGTTTCTTGTCGGAGATGTCAGCATCTCCACTTCCGGAATGTCCAATGATGCAGATGTCATCGTTGAAGTCGATGGAGTACATTTCAGAAAGCTGGCCTGTACCGGAAATTGTCTTAAGGATACTCATTGCCATAGCGACTTTCATATCACCTTCAACTGCACATGCTGTACCCTGTTTGATCAGCATAGAGAATGCCGGGATCAGCATACTGTCAAGGACACCAGCTTTACCCTGAGCAAATCCGTCGTAATGAGAAGCAACCATGCTGAGGTGCTCATCTTTTACCCATTTTTCAAATGCTACAACGTATTTTGCCATATCCCATACTTTTTCGATTGTGCCGCCATCTTCGATATCGAATGTATCAAGAATATCCTGAGCTTTTGCGCGGATTGCTTCTTCATCTGTGATATCATCAGCGATAGCCCACATTTTTTCCCAGTCAAACTGTTTTGTGTACAGGAACATTCTGTTGTACAGGTTTGTCTCATCGATGTAAAGGTCCATCATACCCGGATATGGTCTTCCGATCTGAGCTATGTTAGTATCACGGAATCTTCTTCTGACCTGAGCAGCTTTACACCAGTCTTCGATCTCAGCCTGTACAGCCGGATCTCCACCTTCTACGACACCTGTGATAACAGCATGTCTCTTGCCTGCTCTTTCAAGGTCAGCAACAGCTTCACCAACAGCACCGCAGGCATATCCTTCACCAAGCCATGCAGCGATATCTGTGTGATCGTAATCCAGTGCTTTCAGTTTCTGAACGTTAACCAGAACAACCGGAACATCCAGATCACGGATTGCAGGAAGCATATTGTAAGATGTAGCATAAGTCAGCATCTGAAGGAAAACGATGTCTACATCAGCTGCACGGAATTTATCTCCAGCTACCATAGACTGTTCTTTTGTTGTTACCATTCCTCCGTCAATGATCTCTACTGTATCAGGAATTGTCTTCTTGAATGCCTCATACTGAGCTTCAAACTCAGGTACCAGTGATGGGAACTGAGGAAGATATGCTCCTAATGCGATAGAAAATACACCAACTTTTGCCTTTGTGTTTACTAACATAGTAAAACCTCCTATTTGTTATTTATAAATTTTGATCCCGAAGGACTCGTGGATCGTTGTACGAGCCTCTTCTACGGATTTAAAATCTCCGGCTTTCAG
>OOCH01000967.1_pt1 | contig 25029 bp, 24 predicted proteins | sample 1671641 | NCBI WGS metagenome assembly OOCH01 (sample SAMN06348177, study PRJEB24527) | human gut metagenome | biome: human gut; feature: ankylosing spondylitis patient; material: feces | host: Homo sapiens | place: China | collected 2015-10
CTTTTGCTTGCGGCAAAAAGGGGTTCCCTCCCCATTCCCCCTCCTTCCCCAAAACCCGCACATACAAATTCAAGAAAACCGGGATGCCCCATGAGGGATGGATATTTCCCTGTATGGAACTTTTCACCATGTTCATCTGACATGGCGGGGCTTTCCCGGATAACGTGCGCAGGGGAGAGGGGAGTTTGAGGGAAGGGGCCCCTTCCCTCTCAAATATGCCCCTAGAATGGCGTGCCGGTAGCCAGCATGTGTTCCAGCAGGGCGTCACGCAGCCAGCGGGCCACGGGGCCGGGACGGCCGGCGTCGGGGTCCTGGCCGATGGGACGGCCCTCGAAGTGGCTGATGCCCACACACAGGCTGGCGCTGGTGAAAAGCAGCATCTCGCGGGCCGTGAAGATCTCTTCGCGGCGGATGGGGCGTTCCACCACGGGCAGGCGCTGCGGCGCGATCTTGCGGGCGGCCAGCATGGAGGTGCCGGGCAGGATGCGGCGCCCTTCGGGACAGCACAGGCGGCCTTCGGCATCCACGATGCCCACATTGGCGATGGCGGCCTCGCCCAGATGGCCGTCCTCGTCAAAGGTCACGGCCACGTCCATGCCCCGCTGCCGGGCCTCGGCGGCCATGAAGACGTTGGGCAGATAGTTGGTGCTCTTGATGCGGGCCAGATATTCCTGCTTGGGCGGGATGGCGCTGGCAAAGGCCGTGAGGCCCTTCTCGTAAAAGGCTTCCGTGGGCAGGGCCTTGCGCAGGGCCACGATGTAGAGGCTGGACTGCGGGCACTCCTCGGGCGAGACGCCGAAACCGCCGGGCCCGCGGCCCACCAGCACGCGGATGTCGCCATGATCGGTGCCCGAAGCGCGGGCCACGTCCAGGATGCGGGCGCGCAGCTCGTCCCACGAACAGGGCGGCAGCAGGGAAAGGGCGCGGCTGCCGTCGCGCAGGCGGGCCAGGTGTTCCTCAAGGGCAAAGATGCGGCCCTCGCGGTAGCACAGGCTCTCGAACAGGGCATCGCCCCGGTGGCACATGTGGTCGTCCAGGGGCAGGAGCAGACAGCGCGCGTCACGGCAGACGGCGTCCACACGCGCATCGTAAAAGGCCAGGATCTTGTCGGCCCCGGGCCGGGGCGCGGCCATCAGGGCCGCCATCCAGGCATCGGCATCCAGAATCTTCATGGCATCCCCGCGAAAGGCCCTCCCGCGCGGGAGCGGCCTGTTGTGGTTGCTGATCGGGGGCAGGGCCCCTGCCGGCGGCTGTCGCCGGTGAAACGTCTTTTTCTAGCACGAACGGCAGCGGCGGGGAATACCTTGCCCCGCTGCCGGGGATCACGCCCGCGCCTGCGCGCCGCAGGGCAAAAAGCAGGGGGAAGGACCTGCCCCGCCACGGCGGGAACGGGCCCCTCCCCCTCTGCTGTCCGTATCCTGTCGCTGCGGACTAGGACATGAAAACGTTCTTGTCGGGCACGCGCACCAGATCGCGCTTGAGCAGTTCCTCGGCGATCTGCACGGCATTGAGGGCCGCGCCCTTGCGCACGTTGTCGGCCACGATCCAGAGGTTCAGGCCGTTCTCGATGGTCTCGTCCTCGCGGATGCGGCCCACATAGGTCTCGTCGTCGCCCACGCAGTAGGCGGGCATGGGGTACATCTTTTCGCGCGGGTTGTCGAAGACGCGCACGCCGGGGGCCTGCGAGAGCAGGATGCGGCATTCCTTGGCGGTCATCTTCTTGTGGGTCTCGATGTTCACGGACTCGGCATGGCAGTAGAACACGGGCACGCGCACGCAGGTGGCGGTCACCTTGACCGTGGGATCGTTGAAGATCTTCACGGTCTCGTTGACCATCTTCATTTCTTCCTTGGTGTAATCGTTCTCCAGGAAGACGTCGATGTGCGGCAGCACGTTGAAGGCGATGCGGTAAGGATAGACCTTGTTTTCGGGCTCGCGCATGTTGAACAGGTCGCGGGTCTGGCGTTCCAGTTCTTCCAGGCCCTTCTGGCCGGTACCGGACACGGCCTGATAGGTGGAGACCACGATGCGCTTGATGCCCACGGCGTCATGGATGGGCTTGAGGGCCACCAGCATCTGGATGGTGGAGCAGTTGGGGTTGGCGATGATGCCCTGATGGCCTTCCAGGTGTTCGGGGTTCACTTCGGGGACGACCAGGGGGCAGCGGTCGTCCATGCGCCACTGGGAGGAGTTGTCCACCACCACACAGCCGGCATGGGCGGCATGGGGAGCGAATTTTTCGGAAGTGCTGCCGCCGGCGGAGAAGATGGCGATGTCGATACCTTCGAAGACATCTTCCTTCAGTTCCTGCACCACCAGCTCGTCATCGCCGAAAGGCACCTTGGTCCCGGCGGAACGGGCCGAGGCGAAAGCACGCACTTCCGTGGCCGGGAACTGGCGATCGTGCAGGGTTTTCAGCATTTCACGGCCCACGGCGCCCGTGGCGCCCACAACGGCAACAGTCAACTTCTTGCTCATGCTCAATTCTCCATGCAGGGCAAATCAAAGGCTATACGGGGTCTGCAGCAGCATCATTCCGGCCCGGCCCCAAAAGAAACCTGACTATAGCGGGCATCATGGCAAAAGGGAAGATGTGACGGCGCGTCTGTACTGACAATTTTCGTGTGAAAAATTACACAGTTATCCTGCAGTGCTCCGGCAGTGCAGCGCCTTTTTTGCCGACCGTGCGGCATGGTGCGGCGCAACACGCTGAAATCGAAATGATTTTCCTCCCCTTCCCGCACCGTCGCCGGGACAGATATGCGGAACATCCCGCGGCCCGGACGCCCGCCGTCCGCCCCCCTGACGCAGGCTCTCCCCGGGGCATGACCAAGCCTTTTTGCCTGCGCTTTTCCCGGCTTGCGACGCAGGCAGAAAAAAACGCCTTCCGCCCGCTTCTGACGGGCCCGGAATGTTGACCGTTCCGGCACAAGCTCCTATACTTGCGCGATGACACAACCTAGCTCCTGCCTACTTACGGTGCTGGATCTGGTCCCCTTCGGCCAGACCGGCCAGGAAAGCCGCTTCTTCGCCCTGCGCCTCACCCGCCCCGACTGGCCGTCGTGGCGTCCCGGCCAGTTCGTGATGGTGCGGCCCACGTCGTTCGGTCTCGAGATGCCCTGGGCCCGTCCCTTCGGCATCTGCCACATGACTTCCCGCCACCTGATCTGCTTCTTCCAGGTCGTGGGGCGCGGCACCCGTCGCATGGCCGAACTCAAGGCCGGCGACACCGTGCGCGTCTGGGGTCCCCTGGGCAACGGCTTCGCCATGGAGCCCGACACCCCCACCCTGCTGCTGGCCGGCGGCATGGGCATCGTGCCCTTCGTGGGCTATGTGAGCGAGCACCCCAAGCCGTGGAACGTGACCATGCTCTTTGGCCATCGCGAGCCGCTGAGCTGCTACCCCGTGGACAGCATCAACGAGCATGTGCCCCTGGACAGCCTGCGCGAGACCGTGCCCGGCGACCTGGACAACTTCATCTTCACCATCCAGGAACGCATGCGCGAATACGCCGAGCAGAAGGGCCTGATCCTGGCCTGCGGCCCCCTGCCCTTCCTCAAGACCGTGCACGGCTTCGCCCGTGAGCTCAACGCCCGCGTGCAGCTCTCGCTGGAAAACCGCATGGCCTGCGGCGTGGGCGCCTGCCTTGGCTGCGTGACCCGCACCACCGAGGAATGGCCCGTGGCCGACAAGCGCAACGGCCTTGTCCAGACCTGCAACCACGGCCCCGTGTTCTGGGCCAACCAGATCGAGCTCTAGGCCGGGGGACAGCATGAACCAGCACTCTATGGATCTTTCCGTCACCCTCAAGGGGCCCACGCAAAGCCTGCACCTCAAGAACCCGGTGCTCACGGCTTCCGGCACCTTCGGTTACGGCATGGAATTCGCCCCCTACGGCGACCTGACCAGCCTGGGCGGCATCATCGTCAAGGGCCTGTCCCTGCTGCCCCGCGACGGCAACCCCTGCCCGCGCATCGTGGAGACCACGGCCGGCATGCTCAATGCCGTAGGCCTGCAGAACGACGGCGTGGAAGCCTTCTGCAAGGAAAAGCTCCCCCGCCTGCCCTGGCAGCATCTGCCCGTCATCGCCAACCTTTACGCCACCTCCCCCGCCGAATTCGGCGAGCTGGCCGCCCGCCTCAATGAAGAGGAAGGCGTGGCCGCGCTGGAAGTGAACGTCTCCTGCCCCAACGTCAAGAGCGGCGGCATCCTCTTCGGGCAGGATCCCAAGCTGGCCGCGGCCGTCACCCGCGCCGCCCGTGACGCGGCCCCCAACAAGCCGCTCATCATCAAGCTTTCGCCCAATGTCACGGACATCGCCCTCATGGCCCGCAGCGTGCAGGACGCCGGTGCGGACATGATCTCGTGCATCAACACCCTTTCGGGCATGGCCGTGGACGTGGCCCGGCGCAAGCCCCGCCTGGCCAATGTCATCGGCGGCCTGTCCGGCCCGGCCATCAAGCCCGTGGCCCTGCGCTGCGTGTGGCAGGTCTGCAAGGCCGTGGACATCCCCGTCATCGGCCTGGGCGGCATCTGCTCCGCCGAAGACATGCTGGAGTTCATCCTGGTGGGTGCCCATGCCGTCCAGATCGGCACGGCCAACTTCATCAGCCCCGACCGCGCCTTCGAGATCGTCAAGGAACTGCCCGCCGTCTGCCGCCAGCTGGGTGTGACCAGCCTGGACGAGCTGCGCGGCTCCCTGAAGACGGCCTAACGCACGTCCGCTCCTTTTCCCGTGCGGGAGGGTACCGTAAGGCGCTCTCCCGCGCGGTGTTTTTTGTCCGGGGCACTGCGCCCCGTCCCGGCCTTGCTTTCGCGCCCCGGCGCCTGCCGGGACGGCCCGGCCAGCCCCGAAGATCCAACCGCAACAGGGTACGGCAGCCCCTGCAAGTCTGCTCCATGGAGGCCCGCGTGGCAGAACTGAGCATCATCCCCGTCAACACTGCGGAAGACCTGGACCGCTTCGTCGAACTGCCCTGGAGCATCTACACGCCGGATTCCCTCTGGGTGCCCAACCTGAAAAAGCAGGACCGCGAGCTGCTCTCGCCCGGCGAGCATCCCTTCTGGAAGACCGCCCGGCGCGAACTGTTCCTGGCCCTGCGCGACGGCCGCCCCGTGGGCCGCATCGCGGCCATCGTGGACGAAAAATACAACGCCTATGCCGGCGAACGCTGCGGGGCCTTCGGCTTCTTCGAATGCCAAGATGACCGCGAGGCCGCCCACGCCCTGCTGCAGGCCGCCCATGACTGGCTGCGCCGCCAGGGCATGGCCTTCATGCGCGGGCCCCTCAATCCGTCCACCAACTACACCTGCGCCATGCTGGTGGACGGCTTCGACGAGGCCCCCGCGCTCATGATGCCCTGGAACCCGCCCTACTATCCCGCCCTGCTGGAATCCTGGCACATGCGCAAGGAGCAGGACCTGTTCGCCTACCTCATCGAGCGCGACAAGCTGCGGGTGGAGGACTGGCTCAAGGACGAGATCCGTCACCTCAAGGAGCAGGAGCGCTTCACCTGCCGCGTCTCCTCCAAAGCCACCCTCACCGAGGACATCCGCATCATGCTGGACCTCTACCGCATCTCGTGGGCCGGCAACTGGGGCTTCGCGCCCCTTTCCGACGGCGAGGCCGACGTGCTGGTGAAGGAGCTCAAGGGCCTGCTCAACCCCGATTTCTTCGTCCTCTTCTTCCATGACGGCGAGCCCGCCGCGGGCATGGTGGCCCTGCCGGACTTCAATCCCCTGCTCAAGCGCCTCAACGGCAAGCTGGGCCTGAGCGCCCTGTGGCATTACTGGCAGGCGCGCGGCGAGATGCGCGGCAAGTACCGCATGATCCTCTTCGGCATCCGCGAAGAGTTCCGCCTGCTGGGCCTGCCCCTGCTCCTGCTGGACTACATGCTGGAACAGGCCCGCCGCCATCCCGAGTTCTGCCAAGTGGAAGGCTCGTGGGTGCTGGAGGACAACATGGCCGTCAATGACCTCATCGAAGACTTTTCCGGGCGGATCACCAAACGTTACCGCCTGTACCGCAAGGAGATCGTGTCATGAGCCATAGCGCCGATACTCCCCTGGGCATGCCCGCTCCCTGGCTGGACGGCAAAAAGGTCGTCGTCACCGGCGGCACCGGCTTCGTGGGCCGTCACCTGCTGCCCCAGCTGGTGGCTGCCGGGGCCCGCGTCACCTGCATCACCCGCGCCACGTCCCGCCGCGACCATCTGCCCGCCGGGGTGGAGGTTGTCCGCGCCGACCTGCGCAGCGGCGCCGGACTGGAAGAAGCCCTGCGCGGCCAGGACATCTGCATCCACATGGCCGCCCTGCTCTTCGGTCTGGGCTGGCAGGACTATCTGCGCGCCAACAGCGAGGCCGCCCGCGCCCTGGCCACGGCCTGGCAGCGTCTCGACGCGCAGGGCCAGGCCCCGCAGCGCATGGTGCTGGTCTCCAGTCTGGCCGCCAGCGGCCCCTGCGACACTGCCGCCGGCAGGGGCGACGACGCGCCCGGCGCGCCCGTGTCCGCCTACGGCTGGTCCAAGCTCATGGTGGAACAGATCCTGGGCCGTGCCCTGGGCGAGCGCATGGTCACCCTGCGGCCGCCCATCATCTACGGCTCCGGCGACCGCGGCCTGCTGCCCGTGTTCCAGGGCCTGCGCTACGGCGTGGCCGTCACGCCCGGCATGTTCCGCCGCTTCCCGGTCTCGGCCGTGCATGGTCGCGACGTGGGCCGCGCCATCGTCTGCTGCTGCCGCCCCGAAGCGCACGGCGTCTATCACGTCAATGACGGCGGCTGCTACGCCATGGCCGACTTTTACCGCGCCATGGCCCGTGCCATGGGCAAAAAGGCCTGCATCCTGCGCCTGCCCCTCTGCTTCCTGGGCCTGACCGCGCTGCTGTCCACCCTGGGCGGCAGCCTGCTGGCCGCGCTGGGACGCAAGGGCCGCGCCCCCAACTGGAATCTGGACAAATACCGCGAAGCCCGCCAGTCCGGCTGGACCTGCGACGCGTCGCGCCTGCGCGAGGAACTCGGCTATGCCCCCGCCCTCACGCTCGACCAGGGCATGCAAGAAGCCGTGGAAGGCTACAGGCGCGAGGGCCTGCTGTGAAAATAACCATCCAGGAACTGTCCAAGTCCTTTGGCGGACGGGACATCTTCAACAATTTCTCGCTGGAAGTGGATTCCGGCGTGCGTCTGTGCGTCTGCGGCCCCAACGGGACCGGTAAGTCCACCCTCCTCCGCCTGCTGGCCGGTGTGGAACCCGCCGACGGCGGCCGTGTCATCCTGCCCAGGGGCTGCCGCCTGGGCTTCGTGGAACAGGAGCTTTCCGAAGAGGCCCTGGACACGCCCCTGCTGACCTATGTGCTGGACGTGCTCCATGACTGGAACGAGTTCTGGGCCGAATGGGAAGAGGCCGCCCAGCAAAAGGACGAGGCGCGCCTGACCCAGCTCATGCACCGCCAGGCCGAGCTGGAAGCCACCCACGGCTACAATCCCGAGCATCGCGCCAAGGCCGTGCTCTCCGGTCTGGGCTTTGCCGAAAGCAAGTGGCTGCGCACCCTGCGCGAGCTCTCCGGCGGCTGGCGCGAACGCGCCAAGCTGGCCCGCGTGCTCACCGCCGGGGCCGACGTGCTGTTGCTGGACGAACCCACCAACCATCTGGACATGGAAGCCGTGGAATGGCTGGAGTCCTTCCTCATGGACTTCAAGGGCGCTCTGGTCTTCGTGGCCCACGACCGCGTGTTCATGGACCGCGTGGGCACGCACGTACTCTATCTGGGCCTGTCCCGCCCGGTCTTCCGCAAGGCCACCTACACCCAGTTCCTCTCCCTTCAGGAAGAATACAACGCCCAGCGCGAACGCGAGGCCAAGGCCCTGCAGGACGAACTGGCCCGCAAGATGGCCTTTGTGGAACGCTTCCGCGCCAAGGCCACCAAGGCCCGTCAGGCCGGTTCACGCCAGAAGATGGCCAAAAAGCTGGAAAAAGAGCTGGAAGATTACCGTCCCGAGCCCAAGCGCAAGGAACTGAACTTCACCTGGCCCGAAGCCCCGCACATGGAAAAGGTGGCCCTTGCCGCCGCCGATCTGGCCTTCCACTTCCCGGACGGCAAGCAGATGTGGCCGCCGCTGACCTTCACCCTGTACAACGGCCAGCGCGTGGCGCTGGTGGGGCACAACGGCTGCGGCAAGTCCACCCTGCTCAAGCTGCTGGCCGGGACCCTGGAACGCTGCGGCGGCAACGTGGTCACCGCGCCCCAGATGCGCCTGGGCTACTACACCCAGCACCAGATGGACACCCTGCGCCCGGACACCACCGTGCTGGGCGAGATCCGGCGTCTGTCCGACCCCCGCACCACCGAAGAAGAGCTCATGAGCGTGCTGGGCCTCTTCCTGCTGGGGCAGGAATACTTCGACCGGCAGGTGAGCAAGCTCTCCGGCGGTGAAAAGAGCCGTCTGGTGCTGGCCAGCCTGTTCCTCAAGCGCTGCAACTTCCTGCTGCTGGACGAACCCACCAACCATCTGGACCTCGAAAGCCGCGAGGCCCTGGGCACGGCCCTGCAGAAGTTCGACGGCACCCTGCTCATGGTGGCCCACGACCGCTGGCTGCTCTCGCAGGTGGGTGCCGAGGCCTGGGCCCTGGACGAGAAAGGCATCACCGTCTACCCCGACTTCGCCAGCTACGACACGGCCCGCCGTGCCGCGCTGGAAAGCGGCAGCGTCAGCCCCAGCCTCAACGCCTCCAACAAGGCCGAGAAGCCCGACAACGCGCCCCGCGCCAACCTCTCCCGCGAGGAGCAGAAGCGACTCAAGCGCGAGCAGGCCGAGCGCCGCAACGCCCTGCACAAGGAGCTCAAGCCCCTGCAGCAGAAATACGCCGCGCTGGAAGGCGAGCTGGAAAAGGCCATGAACGAACAGTCCGACGTGGAGACCCAGCTGGCCGATCCGGCCGTCTACGCCGACGGCGCCCGCTCCACCGAGCTGCTCAAGCGCTTCAACGAGCTGCGCGACCTGACCGAACGCCTTATGGAAGACATGGCCGCCCTGGAGGAACAGATCGCCGCCATCGAAGCCAGGCGCGCCGACATCGACAGCATGGGGGATCTGGCATGACCTCCATCGTCGTGGCCGGCGGCATCATCTGGCAGGACGACCACCTGCTGGCCGCCCTGCGCCCGCAAGGCAAGCCCATGGCCGGTTACTGGGAGTTCCCCGGCGGCAAGCTCGAACCCGGCGAGACCGCCGAGCAGGCCCTTTGCCGCGAGCTGCGTGAGGAGCTGGGCATCAGCGTGCGCGCCTGCCGGCTCTGGCAGATCGTGGAGCACGACTACGCCGAGCGCGACCTGCACGTGCAGCTGCACTTCTTCCACGTTACCGCCTTCGACGGCACGCCCTGCGCCCGGGAACGTCAGGAGCTGCGCTGGGTCACGCCCGCCCAGGCCCGTGACCTGCCCTTCCTGCCCGCCGACGCCGATCTGGTGGCCAGCCTGCCCGACCGCGCGCCGCGGTAGCGCGTCAGGCTCTGTAAGAGTGATTTTGTTGAGGGGGGAAGGGAACCCCTTTGGCTAGCGCACAAAGGCGGTTCCCTTCCCCCTCAAACTCCCCCATCCTTCCCCAAACGCGCTTTCACGGCCTGTGTCCCTCCGGGGACACAGGCTTTCTTGTTTTTCAGGGGGAAGTTCATGGAAAAGAGGCCGGGAGACTGATCCATAACCTTCCCCAAATACTCAGCCAGGGCCAGAGTGGAGCCGCCTGTGCCTCCAATATGACCTTCCGGCAGGAAGAGCGGCCCCGGCATCTCCGCCGTATTTCCTTCCGCAAACCCGGCCATTGCGTCCGGGCCGGACGGCGGCTAAGATGCCACCTTGTCCCCAAAGCCTCGCCCGACGGCAGCGCACGATGCCATGCCCTGTGTCCGCCAGACGGGGACCTGCCATACCGACCGGAGCAAAGTTTTTTCGGGGTTGGAGGGGGTACGGGGTCCCCCTTCCCCCCGCGCATCCCCCCTGCCTTCCCTGCAAAGGAACCTCGCATGAACACGCCCTATGCTGCCCGACGCGACCGCCTGCGCCAACTGATGCGCGCCCGCGGTCTGGATGCCCTGCTGGTGAGCCACGCTGCCAACCGTTTTTATCTTTCCGGCTTCGAGCTGCATGACGTGCAGCTCAACGAGAGCGCGGGACGCCTGGTCATCTGCGCGGACGGGCGGGACTGGCTCTGCACGGACGCCCGCTACAAGGATGCGGCGGCCCGTCTCTGGGACGAGGACCGCATCCTCATCTACGGCCCGGACGCGGCCACGGAGATCGGCCAGCTCATGCGGCGTTGCGGCAGCCGCCTGGGCCTGGAGGCGGAGATCGTGAGCCTCAATTTCGCCCGCTCGCTGGGCCGTGCCGTGGGACGCGGCGCGCATCTGCAGGCCGCCGACGGCCTGGTGGAAGAGCTGCGCGTCATCAAGGATGCGGACGAGATCAAAGCCCTGGAGCGTTCCTTCGCCCTCAACCACGCCATGCTGCGCTGGCTGGAGGAAAGCCAGCTGCAACCGGGCCGCAGCGAAGCCGAGCTGGCCTGGGCCATCGAAAAATATTTCCGCGACAACGGCGCTTCGGGACTGGCCTTCCCGTCCATCGTGGCCGTGGACCAGAACGCGGCCCTGCCCCACGCCATCCCCGGCGAGAAAAAGCTGCCGGACAACGGCCTGGTGCTGGTGGACGTGGGCTGCCGCGTGGACGGCTATTGCTCCGACCAGACGCGCACCTTCTGGGTGGGCGACGCGCCGCACAAGGAGTTCCGCGAAACCATGAAGCTGGTGCGTGACGCCCAGCAGGCCGCCCTGGACAAGATGCGCCCGGGCCTGCCCCTGCACGAGGCCTATACGCTGGCGCGGGGCGTGTTCGAGAAGGCGGGCGTGGAAGCCTGGTTCACCCATGGCCTGGGCCACGGCGTGGGGCTGGAGACGCACGAAGCCCCCAGCCTGGGCCGTCGCGGCGACAAGGTCCTGCAGGAAGGCATGGTGGTCACGGTGGAGCCCGGCCTCTACTATCCGCAATGGGGCGGCATCCGCTGGGAATACACGGTGCTCATCACGGCCGACGGCAACCGCATCCTCTAGGGAGGCGCCATGTCCCTGATCTATCTTGTGGGCCCGCGGGCCTGCGGCAAGACCACGCTGGGCAAGGCCCTGTCCGAAGTGCTGGACGTGCCTTACTGCGATACGGACCACCACCTCTGCGAGCGTCTGGGCATGGACGTGGCGACCATGGTGGAGCGCTGGGGCTGGGAGGGCTTCCGCAGCCGCGAGAGCGAATCCCTGCGCCTGGCCAGTGAGGAGCTGGCGGGCCGTGGCGTGGTGGCCACCGGCGGCGGCATGGTGCTGGCGGAGGCCAACCGGCGCTACATGCGCGAGCATGGCCGGGTCTTTTTTTTGTCCGCCCCCGTGGAGGTGCTGGCCGCCCGCCTGCGGCGCAATCCGCTGGAGGCCCAGCGCCCCAGCCTCACCGGCAAGAGCCTGGACGATGAAGTGCGCGAGGTACTGGAAGCCCGCCTGCCCCTGTACCGGGACGCCGCCCACCACGAACTGGACGCCCGCCAGAGCATCACGGAACTGTGCCTGGCAGTGCGGACTTTGCTGCGTCATTGATCATCACGGGGAGCGCGTCACGCCCATAGCGGCCTGATGCGCTCCCCGTGCGTTTTTTGGGAGGAGACATGTCTGCTAGCCCGCTGGTGACCGTCCTGCTGCCGGTCTGGAACGGCGCTTCCCTGCCCCTGACGGCAGAGGGAGAAGAGCCCCTGCGCGTGGCCATCCGTTCCCTGGCCCGGCAGGAAGCCGCGCCGGACGCCCCCGTACCGGGCTTCGAGGTGCTGGCCGTCGATGACGGTTCCACCGACGGCACGGCGGCCCTGCTGGATGCCCTGGTGGCGGAATATCCCTGCCTGCGCGTCCTGCATCGTCCGCATGAGGGCCTGCCCGGCGCGCTCAACGCCGGTCTGGAGGCCGCCCGGGGCGCGCTCATCGCCCGCATGGACGCCGATGATGTCTGCCACCCGCAACGCCTGGCCCTGCAGGCCGCCTGGATGGCGGAACATCCCGAAACGGGCCTGCTGGCCACGCGGGTACATTTTGGCGGCGACCGCGAGACCGCGCGCGGCTTTGCCCATTTCGTGGACTGGCAGAACGGCCTGCTGGATCATGAGGCCATCAGCCGCAACCGTTTTCGCGATACGCCCGTCAGCCATCCTTCGGTCATGTTCCGGCGCGAGCTGCCCCGGCTGCACGGCGGCTATGCCGACGGTTTTTTTGCCGAGGACTGGGAGTTGTGGCTGCGCTGGCTGCACGCCGGGGTGCGCATGGCCAAGCTGCCGCAGGAGCTGCTGGTCTGGAACGATCCGCCGCGCCGGGCCACCCGCAGCGACAGCCGCTATTGCGAGGCCGCCAACAACCAGTTGCGCGCCCTCTGGCTGGCCCGCTGGCTGGAACGCCACAACCCCTGGCATCCGCGGGTCTACCTGCTGGGCGCGGGCAAGGTGGCGCGCCGCCGTCTGGCTCCCCTGTGGGAAAAAGGCGTGCAGGTGGCCGCTTTCGTGGACATCGATCCCAAAAAGATCGGGCAGAAGGTGCACGGCGTGCCGGTCATCGGCCGGGACGGACTGCCCGGGCCGGGACGCTGTTTCCTGCTCAACGCCCTCACCGCCCACGGCGCCGACGAGGATGCCGCCCGCTGGCTGGCTGCCGCCGGCTATGATGCGGAGCAGTGGCTGCTGGTCTGAGAGGTCCCGGATAGTCCGCGAAGCGTGAGCCGCTGTCCAAAAATTGACGGCTCCTGCCGCGCTCTGCCTTCTTTCGCCCTTGCGGCCGCGCATTTTTCCCAAGAGATCCCGCTTTTTATTTGTTTGGGTAATGGCTTAAAATTACTTGATTTTTACGAAAACATATGAAAAATATCATAAAATTGTTTGTGCAGATGCGAAGACTTTGCGAATTTTGTCACCAATACCCTTTGACATAACCCCTTGTTGAGGGTATTTTATAAAAGCTTTGAACATCACACCGTCCAGAGGGAGGATACGGTAATGTTGGACCTTAATATCACCTTGGTTTTCCAGTTGGTGAACTTCTTCATTGCACTGTACGTGCTGAACCTCCTTCTGATTCGCCCCATCCGCGAAATCATCCGCAAACGCAAAGCCGTCATGGACGATATGTCCGGCGAATCCGAATCCTACGAATACCAGGCCGAACAGCGCCTTTCCGACTATGACAACCAGCTGACCCGCGCCCGTCAGGATGCAGGCCAGAACCGCGAAAAGGCCCGCGAAGCCGGCGCCGCCGAACAGGCCAGCCTGGTGGCTGAAGCCCAGAAGCGCGCCCAGGAAATCATTGCCGAGACCCGTCGCAACCTGCAGGCCGAAGCCGATGCTTCCCTGAAGGAACTGCGCGGTCAGGTCGCCACGCTCTCCGGCCAGCTGGCCGAGCGTGTGCTGCGTGGCTAGTACGCCGTTTCTGCCACTGTGCCACGCGCGAGCTCGGTGGTTTTTCGGGCGGTCTTCGGACCGCGAGGGTAAAGAATCAAGAGAAACCCAATCAAGGGGGTGGGCTTTGAGCAAATGGAAACACGCTGGGCTGGGCTTGACGCGAGTTATGGTGCCTGTCCTTGCGCTTACGCTGCTTTTCGCCGTGGGGGCGCAGGCCTCTGAAGGGCATGACGCGCCGCGCTGGGGCGACTTTGGCTGGCGTGTGCTCAACTTCATCATCTTCGCCGGTATCCTGTGGTACTTCGTGGGCGGTCTGGCCCGCAAGTTCTTCTCCGGCCGCCGCGCCCGCATCAGCCAGGACCTCCAGGATCTGGAAGCCCGCCGCGCTGAAGCCCAGAAGCGCCTGGATGAAGTGGAAAAGCGCATCAGCAACCTTGAGTCCGAACGCAAGGCCATCCTCGATGAAAGCCTCGCTCAGGCCGAAAGCGTGAAGCAGGCCGTCGTCGAAGAAGCCAAGCGTCAGGCCGAACAGATTGTGCAACAGGCTCGTCGCACTGCCGAGAACGAAGGCCGCGCCATGCTGGCCGAAGTGCGCGCCGCCATTGCCGATGAGATTGTGGACGCAGCGGAAAAGGTCCTGGCTGAAAAGCTGACCGCCGCCGAGCATGAAAAGCTCATTACCAACTCCCTCAACAAGGTGGTGCTCCATTGACGGACGCGATAGTTGCTCGCAGATATGCCGGCGCCATATTTGCGCTGGGCAAACAACAAGGGGATGAGGCCCTCTCGCGTTACGGGAGCGATCTCGCCGCGCTGGGAGACATGCTTGCCGCCTCGCCGAAGCTGGACGCCGCGCTGAAAAGCCCGGTCATCAGCATCGATGAAAAAAAGGCTGTGATGGGCAAGCTGCTTAAGAAAATCAAGGCGGACAAAACCGTCAGCAACTTCTGCCTGCTGTTGGCCGACAAAGAGCGTCTGGCTTATCTCGGCGAGATTGTCGGCTGGTATGGCAAGTTGCTTGACGACGCCAAAGGAATTATCCGTGGTACGCTCACTACCGCCGTGGAGCTTACGGATAACAAGCGGGCCGAACTCAAGGCCGAGCTTGAAAAGAAGGCGGGGGCGAGCATTGAGCTTGCCTTTGATGTGGATGCTTCCATCCTTGGGGGCGTGGTGCTCAAGGTTGGTGATCGAGTGCTGGACGCAAGTCTGCGCGCGCAGTTGGCGATCCTTCGGGAGACATTCAAGAGGGGTGAATAGCACATGCAGATCAAAGCTGAAGAGATAAGCAAGATCATTGAAGATCAAATCAAAAACTACGAGCAGCGCGTAGAAATGAGCGAAACCGGCACCGTGTTGTATGTCGGTGACGGTATCGCCCGCGTCTACGGGGTTCAGAATGCCATGGCCATGGAACTGCTGGAATTCCCCGGCGGCGTCATGGGTATGGTGCTCAACCTCGAAGAAGACAACGTGGGTGTCGCGCTGCTCGGCTCCGATGTGGGCATCAAGGAGGGCGATCCTGTCAAGCGTACCGGCAAGATCTTCTCCGTGCCCGTGGGCGACAAGGTTATGGGCCGCGTGCTCAACCCCCTTGGCCAGCCCATCGACGGCCTCGGCCCGGTCGAAGCCGAAGAAGTCCGCCCGGTGGAAATCAAGGCCCCTGGTATCATCGCGCGTAAGAGCGTGCATGAGCCCATGCCCACGGGTCTGAAGGCCATCGACGCCATGACTCCTATCGGCCGCGGCCAGCGTGAACTGATCATTGGCGACCGTCAGACCGGTAAGACCGCCGTCTGCATCGACGCCATCCTGGCCCAGAAAGAAACCGACATTCACTGCTTCTACGTGGCCATCGGCCAGAAGAAAGCGTCTGTCGCCCTGGTGGCCGACACCCTGCGCAAGCACGGTGCCATGGAATACACCACCATCATCTCGGCCACCGCTTCCGACCCGGCTCCCTTGCAGTACATCGCGGCTTACACCGGTTGCACCATGGCCGAGTACTACCGCGACAACGGCAAGCATGCCCTGATCATCTACGATGACCTCTCCAAACAGGCTGTGGGTTATCGCCAGATGTCCCTGCTGCTCCGTCGTCCTCCCGGACGTGAAGCTTTCCCCGGCGACGTGTTCTACCTGCACTCCCGCCTGCTGGAACGCGCTGCCAAGGTGAGCGACAAGCTCGGTGCCGGCTCCCTGACCGCCCTGCCCATCATCGAAACGCAGGCCGGTGACGTGTCCGCCTACATCCCGACCAACGTGATCTCCATCACCGACGGTCAGGTGTACCTGGAACCCAACCTGTTCAACGCCGGTGTGCGTCCGGCCATTAACGTGGGTCTGTCCGTGTCCCGCGTGGGTGGCGCCGCTCAGATCAAGGCCATGAAGCAGGTTGCCGGTACCATGCGTCTGGACCTGGCCCAGTACCGCGAACTGGCCGCTTTCGCCCAGTTCGGTTCCGACCTGGACAAGGCCACCAAGGCCAAACTGGAACGCGGCGCCCGTCTGGTGGAACTGCTGAAGCAGCCCCAGTACCAGCCCATGCCCGCCCAGGAACAGGTGGCTTCCATCTACGCCGCTACCCGCGGCTACATGGACGACGTGCCGGTGGATCAGATCCGTCGCTTTGAAAGTGAAATGCTGGCCTTCATGCGCGATACCCGCAAGGACGTGCTGGACGCCATCAAGGATAAGAAAGTCATTGATGAAGCTGTGGAAAAGGCGCTGAACGAGGCGATTACCGCCTTCAAGCAGGGCTACCAGGCTTAACGCCGGGGGATACCCATATGCCTTCACTCAAAGACGTAAAAATGAAAATCGTGGGGGTCGGCAAGACCAAGCAGATCACCAAGGCCATGAACATGGTGGCCTCGGCGAAACTGCGCGGCGCGCAGGCCCGCATCGAACGCTTCCGGCCGTATGCCGGCAAGTATCGCCAGGTTCTGGCCGAGCTTGCCCGCAAGGTGGAGGGCACTGCCCATCCGCTGCTGGCCGAGCATGAGGAAAAGAAAAACTGCGCCATCGTGCTGGTCACGTCCGATCGTGGTCTGTGCGGCAGCTTCAACGGCAACATCATCACCACGGCCCTGAAGCTCGCTGCTGAAAAAACCAATGCCGGTATGAAGGTCACCTTCGCCTGCATGGGCCGCAAAGGACGCGACGCTGTGCGCAAGGCCGGCTACGACATCTCGGTCGCTTACGGTGACCGTATGGGCAGCCTGGACTTTTCGCTGGCCAGCTCCATCGCGCAGGAAGTCATTCACGGCTACGAAACCTTTGCTTTTGATGAAGTCTGGATGGTGTACGGCGAGTTTGTGTCCATGGGGCATCAGCCCCCGCGCACACTGAGCCTGCTGCCCCTGGCTGCCCCTGAGGCGGAAGCGGAAGAAGGTCAGGAAGAAGCCCACTGCGAGTACGTTTACGAACCGCAGGAAGAAGCCCTTCTGGCCGAGCTGCTCCCCCGCTACATCAAGGTTCAGGTCTACCGGGGAATGCTGGATACGTCTGCCAGTGAACACGCTGCGCGCATGGCCGCTATGGACAACGCGACGCGTAACTGTAACGAGATGATCAATACGTTGACCCTGCTCTACAACAAGACACGGCAGGCTTCCATCACCAGCGAACTCATCGACATCGTCGGCGGCGCAGAAGCGCTGAACGGGTAACAGGAGCCAAGCATGAGCAAAAACATTGGTAAAATCGTCCAGGTTATCGGCGCCGTCGTGGACGTTGAGTTCAGCGACGGACACCTGCCTGATATCCTGACCGCCCTGGAAATCAAAAACCCCAACAACAGCGACGCGCCTGACCTCGTCTGTGAAGTGGCCCAGCACCTCGGTGACAACGTGGTGCGTACCATCGCCATGGACGCCACCGAAGGTCTGGTGCGCGGCATGGAAGTTGTGGATACGGGCAACCCCATCATGGTGCCCGTGGGCAAGGCGGCTGTGGGACGTATCCTCAACGTTATCGGCCGTCCCGTGGACGAAATGGGTCCGGTCAACGCTGAGAAGTACTACCCCATCCACCGTCCCGCCCCCGAGTTCACCGAGCAGAACACCAAGGTGGAACTGCTTGAAACCGGCATCAAGGTCGTGGACCTGCTCGTGCCCTTCCCCAAGGGCGGCAAGATGGGTCTGTTCGGCGGCGCCGGCGTGGGCAAGACCGTTATCCTGATGGAAATGATCAACAACATTGCCAAGCAGCACGGCGGCTCTTCGGTGTTCGCCGGCGTGGGTGAACGTACCCGTGAAGGCAATGACCTGTATAACGAACTGAAAGAAGCCGGTGTTCTGGAGCGCGCCACGCTGGTTTACGGCCAGATGAACGAGCCTCCGGGAGCCCGTGCCCGCGTGGCCCTGACCGCCCTTGCCTGCGCCGAATACTTCCGCGACGAAGAAAACCAGGACGTGTTGCTCTTCATCGACAACATCTTCCGCTTCACGCAGGCCGGCTCGGAAGTGTCCGCTCTGCTGGGCCGCATGCCCTCGGCCGTGGGTTACCAGCCCACCCTGGGTACTGACCTGGGTGCCCTGCAGGAACGCATCACCTCCACCAACAAGGGTTCGATCACCTCCGTGCAGGCCGTTTACGTGCCCGCTGACGACTTGACCGACCCCGCCCCGGCTACCACGTTCTCGCATCTGGACGGTACGCTCGTGCTTTCCCGTCAGATCGCCGAACTGGGTATCTACCCCGCCGTGGACCCGCTGGACTCCACCTCCCGCATCCTCGACCCCAACGTCGTGGGCGAAGAGCACTACAGCGTGGCCCGTCAGGTGCAGATGGTGCTGCAGAAGTACAAGGAACTGCAGGATATCATCGCCATTCTGGGTATGGACGAACTGTCTGACGAAGACAAGCTCACCGTTGCCCGTGCGCGTCGTATCCAGCGCTTCCTGTCCCAGCCCTTCCACGTGGCCGAAACCTTCACCGGTACCCCCGGCCAGTATGTGAAGCTGGAAGACACCATCAAGGGCTTCAAGGGCATCCTGGAAGGCCAGTACGACCACCTTGCCGAATCCGACTTCTACATGCTGGGCAGCATCGACCAGGCCGTGGCCAAGTACGAAGCCCGCATCCAGCAGGAAGCTAAGTAAGGAGCGCCCATGAGCATGCTGCAACTGGAAGTGGTGACACCTGACAAGACCGTTGTCAGCGCTCAGGTGGATATGGCCGTGTGCCCCGGCGTCATGGGTGAGTTTGGCGTGCTGCCGCATCACGTCTCCCTGCTCTCTGCCCTCAAGATTGGCAATCTGCGCTATACTGAAGGCGGCAAGCAGCACAACGTGTTCATCTCCGGCGGCTTTGCCGATGTGAACAACAAGGTCCTGACCGTGCTGGCGGAATCGGCCGAACTGGCCGAAGACATCGACACCGCCCGCGCCCAGGCCGCCAAGGAGCGCGCCGAAAAGCGCCTGGCCAGCCAGGCCGATGATGTGGACCATGCCAGAGCGGAAGCCGCTCTGCAGCGCGCCGTCGAGCGCCTGCATGTGGCCCAGTTGCGCTAGCGGCAATCAGTCTCCTGATTAAAACAAGCCGCATTGCGGGAAACCGCAATGCGGCTTTTTCATACCCGAAAATTTTTATACAAAAAATTTTTTGTCGTACAAAAAATAGTTTACAAATCAAGAGCCACCCCGTATATTCACCTCATGGAGTTCCACATGGACAAGAAAACTCTTCTGGAAAATTTGTGCAGGATCGCCGACGGGCTGGTCGCTTTTTGGGGGCGTGACTACGAGATCGCCATCCACGACCTCAGCCGTCTCGAATCCTCCCTGGTCCATATCGCCGGCGAAGTGACCAAAAGAGCCCCCGGAGCTCCGGCAACCGATTTCCTCATCAACCACCTGAGCCGCTATGGCTCCGATGCGCCGGACGTGCGCCCCTACCGCGCCCAGGGCCGCCATGGCGAACCCCTGCGCGGATCACTGATCTACATCAAGGACGACAAGGGCGTGCCTGTCTTCGCCATGTGCATCAACCAGAACATCTCCCGCCAGATGGCCGCCATCGCCGCCCTGGAAGACCAGATACGCACGGCTCCCGCCGAAGACAGCCGCAATGACGGTACCCAGGAGACCTTTGCCGCCACCTCGGAAGAGACCATGGAAGCCATCGTCCGCAAGGTACTGCAGCAATTCGGCAAGCTCCCCACAGAGCTGGACAGGGAAGAACGCATCGCCCTGATAGCCCAGTTCGACCAGCACGGCGCCTTCCGCTTCAAGGGCATGGTCGAACATATCGCCTCCATCATGGGCATCTCCAAATATACGCTCTACAGCTATCGCAAAGCGTGCCGTCAGGGCCCGGCCAACGGCCCGCAAGATCCAGAATTGCCTTCATAACACGTGGAGGACTGCTCCACGTAAACATTTACTGGAGGTACTTCATGTCAGTCCCGAACCGCCCCGAGAGCGAATACAACGCTGCCCTCAAGATGTGGGGGGGGAAGTGGGGGGCAGCCATCCCCCTGCTCCTGCTCATCTGCGGCCTCTTATGGTTGTCCCTGCACGGGCCGGCCACGCCAAAGAACTTCTGGAGCATCGGCTTTGCCGCCATCTGCATCGGCCTTTTCCTCTCCAAGACGCCCAAGGAATACTGCGCGACCGTCCTGCGCGGGTTCAACAACAAGAGCGTCGGCGTGCTGTGTGCCTCCTGGATCTTTGCCAGTGTCTTCGGCCAGATCATGCAGGCCGGCGGCATCATCGAGGGGCTGCTCTGGTTCGGGCTCAACGTAGGGGCCCAGGGCAGTGTGTTCACCGTCATCACCTTCCTGGCGGCCATGCTGTTCTCACTGGGTACCGGCACCGCCAACGGCACCATCCTGGCGCTGACGCCCGTCATGTTCCCGGCCGGTGTCTTCCTTGGGGCGGACCCCGCCTTCCTGGCCGTGGCCATCCTCTCCGGCGGCGCCCTGGGGGACAGCTATTCCCCCATCTCCTCTTCCAACATCACCGTCGCCTTCACCCAGGACGCTGACATCCAGAAGATAACCCGGACCCGCGCGCCCCTGGTCTTCACGGCCGCCGCCATCTCCGCCATCGTCTTTGCCTGCTTCGGCGGTGGCGGCACGGTCTCCACGCCGCCCCAGTTCGCGGCCTCCATGTCGCCCACCTGCCTGCTGCTCCTGCTTGCCTTCGGGATCGTCATCGTGGCCTCGCTCCTTGGGCGCCATATCATCGAATCCCTCACCTGGGGCATTGCCGCGGCCATCGTCATCGGCCTTGCCATAGGCCGCCTCAGCCTGTCGGATCTGCTCCATCCCGTCACCACCGGCGGCATGAGCAGCGGCCTGCTCGAGAACGGCGTGAGCGGCGTCACGGGGGTCATCATCTTCATCCTCTTCATCCTTGGCGTGATCCAGCTCGTCATGGAAAGCGGCATCATGGAAGATATCGTCAACTGGGTGCAGAAGACCTTCATCAAGACGGCCCGTCAGGCCGAGATCACGATCATCGCCTCCACGGTGCTGATCACCATCCCCATTTCCGCCAACGTCCCTGCGGAAGTCCTGCTGGGTACGACCTTCGTCAAGCCCCTCTCCCAGCGCTTCGGCATAGCTCCCGAACGCGCCGCCGACCTGCTGTGCTGCTCGGCCTGTACGATCTTCTATATGCTGCCCTGGCATATCGTCTGTGCGCTCTGGTTCAATACGGTCAGCCACGCCGCCGCCGAATACGGCCTTGTCAGCCCGCCCATCACCTCCGCGCTCCTCATGCCCTACGCCTGGGCCCTGCTGCTCGTCCTTTTCCTTTCCGCCATCACGGGATGGCAGAAGCGGATACCGACCCAAGGTCTTTCTTCCAAGGAGCAAAATGATGCCGTCTCCCGCTAACCTCCTTACGGATTTCATCCTCAGGCAGAGCTATGCCGATCTTCCCGAACCGATCCGCCATCAGGCAAAGCGCTGCCTGCTGGACAGCATGGGCGCCCTGTCCGCCGGTGCGGTCACGCCGCTGGCCCGCCTGACCGCCCGCACGGCCGAACGTTTTTTCCAGGGCGGGGAATGCACCCTGATCGCCAGCGGCAAGAAGGTCTCCCCCCTGGGGGCCAGCATGGCCAACGGTTTCGCCTCCAATGCCCTTGATGTGGAGCACGGCTACCGGCCCGCCCAGGGACGCCCCGGTGCGGCCCTGACGCCGGTGATGCTGGCTGCCGCCGAGATGGCGGAAACGCCTCCCTCGGGTATGGATATGCTGGCTGCCGTGGCCGTCGGCTACGAGGTGGGGATGCGCTCCGGCATGTACTGGAACCGGGATCATGCCCGCGTCTACACTTCCGGTCTCTGGGGCGCCATCGGCGCCGTGGCCGCCGCCGGCCGCATCCTCGGCCTGAAGGAAGACGTCCTGCTCCAGGCGCTGAACTGCGCCGATTACCACGGCCCGGTAGGCTTCATCGCCCGCGGTGTGGCCACCCCCTGCATGGCCAAGGACGGCGTCGGCTGGGGGGCCCATACGGCCATGATGTCCATCCTGCTGGCACAGGCCGGGTTCACCTCCCCCCTGCTGGATTTCGACGCCGCGCTGGCCGAAGAACTGGGAAGCCGCTGGCGCATGGCGGACCTGTACTTCAAGCCCTACTGCTGCTGCCGCTGGGCCCAGGCCTCCATCGCAGGCGCCCTCAAGATCGTCAGGGAAAACCACCTTGCCGTCAGCGACATCCGCCGTCTTGTCATCCACACCTTCTCCAAGGCGGCCTCGCTCAGCCGCGAACACCCCACGCATACGGACGCGGCCCAGTACAACATCACCTATCCCATCGCTGTCGCCCTGCTGGACGGCCAGATCAGCGGGGCCCAGGTCCTGCCGCCGCGCATCTTCGACAAGGATGTCCTGGAGCTTGCCGACATGATCGAAGTGGTGGTGGAAGAGCGCTTCGAAGAGCGCTTCCCGGCCCGGACGTTCTCCGAAGTCTGCATCACCACCACGGACGGCAGGGAGCTGCGGTCCGGGGAACTGGAGCCCCAGTGGGAACCCGCCGACAGCCCCTCCGATGAAGAGCTGCTGGACAAGTTCACCCGCCTGACCGCTCCCGTCTTCGGTGAGCAGGAATGCGCCCGCATGCGGGAGGCCATCTGGCATGCGGAAGACCTGGACAATGCGCTGGACATCTGGCCGCGCACCCTTGCCCGTCATATCGAGGAGTAACCATATGGACATGATCCAGAGCACAGGGGCCCCGGCGGCCATCGGTCCCTATTCGCAGGCCGTGGATACCGGCAGCACCGTCTATCTGAGCGGCCAGATCGGCCAGGACCCCGCCAGCGGGCAGATCGTCACCGGCTTCAAGGCCCAGACCATCCAGGCTCTCGAAAACCTGAAAGCCGTGCTTGCCGCGGCCGGCATGACGCTCGACAACATGGCCCAGATCGATGTCTTCGTGACGGACATGCGCAACTTTGAGGACTTCAACGCCATCTATTCCACCTACTTCCCCGCCTACAAGCCGGCACGGCTGTTCGTCGAGGTCCGGGGGCTCTGCCCGGGAGCAGAGGTCGAGATCCGCGGTATCGCATGCAGGCGGTGACCCCGCCGGCATGAGACCGGCCTGTCCGGGAACGGTTCCGCACAACTCCGTTTCCCGGACAGGCTCCTTCTCCCCTCCCTCCGGGCGGGCACGGGCGGGCAGCATGGACTTTGGCCCTGTTTTGGCTTATTAAGATACTTTTCAATCTTCGTAACCCAATGCAGGATATACCATGCCCAGTCTGGATCATATTCGCAATTTCTGCATCATCGCCCATATCGACCACGGCAAGTCCACCCTTGCCGACCGCATCCTTGAGCTGACCAAGGTCGTCAGCCAGCGCGAGGCCCGCCAGCAATACCTGGACAAGATGGATCTGGAACGCGAGCGCGGCATCACCATCAAGGCGCAGACCGTGCGCATCCCCTATGTGGCTGCCAACGGAGAGGAATATGAGCTGAACCTCATCGACACGCCCGGACACGTGGACTTCAACTACGAAGTGTCGCGTTCCCTGGCCGCCTGCGAAGGCGCGCTGCTGGTGGTGGACGCCACGCAGGGCGTGGAGGCGCAGACGCTTGCCAACGTCTACCTCGCCCTCGATCACAACCATGAGATCATCCCGGTTCTCAACAAAATCGATCTCCCCAGCTCCGACGTGGAGCGGGTGAAGTCCGAAATTGAAGAGGACATCGGGCTGGACTGCTCCAGAGCGCTGCCCGTCAGCGCCAAGACCGGCGACGGCGTGCCCGATGTGCTCGAAGCCATTGTGGAACGCCTCCCCGCGCCCGAAGGCAACCCCAATGCGCCGCTCAAGGCGCTTATCTTCGACTCGTGGTATGATTCCTATCAGGGCGTCGTGGTCATGTTCCGCATCATGGACGGGACGCTCCGCAAGGGCGACAAGATCGAACTGTTCGCCACCAAGAAGACCTACGAAGTCATCCGGCTCGGCGTGTTCTCCCCTGAGTCCCGCGATATGCCCGAACTCTCCGCGGGCGAAGTGGGCTTCCTCTGCGGCAACATCAAGGAACTGGGCGACGCCAAGGTCGGCGACACCATCACGCTGGCCGAACGCCCCTGCGACGAAGCCGTGCCCGGCTTCAAGGAAGTGAAGGCCGTGGTCTTCTGCGGTCTTTACCCGTCCGATCCGAGCGATTACGAACAGCTCAAGTTCGCGCTGGAAAAGCTCCAGCTCAACGACGCGGCATTCTCGTGGGAACCGGAAACCTCGCAGGCCCTCGGCTTCGGCTTCCGCTGCGGTTTCCTCGGCCTCCTGCATATGGAGATCATTCAGGAACGCCTCGAACGCGAATTTCAAGTGGATCTCATCGCCACGGCCCCCTCGGTCATCTACCGGGTGGAGACGACGGACGGCAAGACCACGGAAATCGACAACCCGTCGAAGCTCCCCGATCCCGCCCGCATCGCCAACCTCTATGAGCCCTACGTCCGCATCGACATCCACGTCCCGAGCGACTATGTCGGCAACGTGATGAAGCTCTGCGAGGAAAAGCGCGGCATCCAGAAGAACATGGGCTATCTGGCCCAGAACCGCGTCGTCATCACCTACGAGCTGCCCTTTGCGGAAATCGTGTTCGACTTCTTCGACCGCCTGAAGTCCGCCACGCGCGGCTACGCCTCGATGGACTACGAAGTCATCGACTACCGGGCCTCGAACCTCGTTCGTCTGGACATCCTCTTGAACGGCGAAGCCGTGGACGCCCTCGCGGTCATCGTACACAAGGACAAGTCCTACGCCTACGGGCGTGCGCTTGCCCTCAAGCTCAAGCGCACCATCCCGCGCCAGATGTTTGAAGTGGCGATCCAGGCCGCCATCGGCCAGAAGGTCATCGCCCGCGAAACCATTTCCGCACTCCGCAAGAACGTAACCGCCAAGTGCTACGGCGGCGACATCACCCGTAAGCGCAAGCTCCTCGAAAAGCAGAAGGAAGGCAAAAAGCGCATGAAGCGCATGGGCAACGTCGAGCTGCCTCAGGAAGCCTTCCTCGCCGCCTTGCAGGTCGGGGACGAGTAAGGAACAATTGAAGGGGGCACACCTCTTCCGACTCCATAACAAAAGGAAAGGACAG
>OOCH01000975.1_pt1 | contig 24971 bp, 21 predicted proteins | sample 1671641 | NCBI WGS metagenome assembly OOCH01 (sample SAMN06348177, study PRJEB24527) | human gut metagenome | biome: human gut; feature: ankylosing spondylitis patient; material: feces | host: Homo sapiens | place: China | collected 2015-10
CAAAAAGATTCAGTCCCGCATCGCCAACGGCTTCCGCCGCATGATGATAAAGGACGGCGCCCGCGATACCGGCTGTCCGCTCAAGGTCATGCGCACGGACATGGCCCGCGCCCTGCCCTTCTTCAAGGGCATGCACCGATTCTTTCCCGCGCTCATCCAGCTTGAGGGCGGCAGGGTGAAGCAGGTCGACGTATCCCATTTTCCGCGCGTGGCGGGCGTTTCCAAGTTCAATCTGCGCAACAGGCTCATCTCGCCCTTCGTGGACTGCCTGGCCGTGCGCTGGATGCAGAAAAGGCACATCGCCTACAAGGTGAAGGCCGACAACCTGAAGCTGGACTAAGCCAAAGCCGCAGGCCGGAAGCGCGAAAAGGTGAAATGCGCATTCTTCCCGGAGACGGAAGCCCCGCTTCCGCCGCCGAGGCAGGACGCCCCTTTTTCCGACCTCCGGCACGAGGGAGAAGAACGCCGCAAGCAGGCCGCACAGGAGATCCGTTCCGGAAAAACGACCATGGTCGGACAGCGGCGTCAGGAGCGTTCCCCTGCGTCCGAAGGCCTGACGCCTTTCACGCAACTGCCGATGCAACGCCGTGACTTCCGCTCCTTCCTGCCCGGCAGGAAACCCATTCCCAAGGAATCATCATGAAGGAATATCTGCTCGTCACCGGTGTGGGCCTGCTCGCGCAGGGATTTTTCTCCCTGCGCATGCTCCACCAGTGGATAAAAACGGAACGGGCAAAAAAAATCATTTCTCCCGCGCTGTTCTGGGTGTTCAGCATATGCGGGGCCTATCTGCTCATGCTCTACGGCTGGCTGAGAAACGACTTTGCCATCATTCTCGGACAGTTCATTTCCTATTACATCTATCTCTGGAACCTCAAGGCCAACGGCATATGGCAAAAATGCGCGCTCATCGTGCGCGCGGTTCTTCTTCTCACGCCGCCCGCGGCTGCGGTCAGTCTCGGTCTCTCCGGCGTGAACGTGACGGAGATCCTGTTCAAAAACCCCGATATTCCCCTGCCCCTGCTCGTTTTCGGCTGCATGAGCCAGGCGCTCTTCACCCTGCGCTTCGTGTATCAGTGGTGGTACTCCTCGCGCCACCACGTTTCCGTGCTTCCCATGGGCTTCTGGATCATCAGTCTGACAGGCTCCCTGCTCATATGCCTCTACGCCGTACTGAGGCTCGACATCGTGCTCATTCTCGGTCAGGCACTCGGCCTTGTGGCCTACGCAAGAAACATCGTCATCGGACTGAAAAGCTCCCGCACAGCCTCCGTCTCTTCCCGCCGCTTCCGGTGAATTCCCAAGAGAGGCCCTATCATGAAACAGCGCACCCTCATCTACGTCTTCTCCCTGCTTCTTCTGCTGCCTCTCGTCTACGTGTTCGGCACCGGCATCATGGAAGCGAGAAACCTCATTTCCGCCCAGTCCATGGCCCTGGACCACGACTGGCTCATCCCTCATCTCTTCACGGAAATACGCCTCAACAAGCCGCCGCTGCCCGTGTGGCTCACCGTGCCCGTCTTTCTGCTTGATCCCGAGCCTTCCATGTTCGCCCTGCATCTGCCCGTCATCCTCGTCACGGCGCTTCTCGGCGTGTTCTGCTACGACCTTTGCAGGACGCTCTTCGACGACGACAAGACCGCCTTCTGCTCAGGGCTCGTCGTCTCCTCCATGCTGCTCACCCTCAAGCTCGGCACCACCAATTCCTGGGACATCTACTCCGTGGTCTTCATGACCGGCGCGCTCGTCGGACTCGTGAAGCAGGGCCGGGGCCCTCTCCTTGCGGGCATGCTTTTCATGGCGGCCTCCATTCTCAGCAAGGGTCCCGTGCAGCTCTATACCATGCTGCTGCCCTTCCTCGCGTGCCTTCTCATCTTCCGCCGCGGCATCCCGTGGAAACGCCTTGCCGTCATTCTCACAGGCGGCTGCCTCATAGGCTCGCTGTGGTACCTCTACGTGTACTTCGCCGTGCCTCATGTGGCCGCCAGCGTGGCTCAGGGAGAAGTGAAGGCATGGAGCACCATGCACACGGCTTCCTTCTTCTTCTACCTGTCCTTCCCCGGATTTGCGGGCGCCTGGGCGCTCGTCTCGCTCTCCGGTCTCTTCAACCGCTGGCTGAACAAAAGCGACGAAAGCCGCGCGGACATGAAATTCACGCTCTGCTGGTTCCTGCTCTCGCTGCTTCTGCTCTCCCTCGTTCCGGAAAAGAAGGAACGCTATCTCATGCCCGCCATGGTGCCTCTTGCCCTTCTTTCCGCGCAGGTTCTGCGGCACTGGGTATCCGGACTTGCCGCAGGCACGCTCTCGCGCGTCGAGAGAGGCATCATCACCGTGCACCTCGGCCTCGGCACGCTGGCGGCCGCAGGCATATGCCTCTTCATCGCCTTCAGCCACAGGGACTATGCGCTCTACTGCGCCGTGTTCGCCCTGCTCTGCCTTCTTGTCGGTGTCTTCGGCCTGAAGTTCCCGCGCTACATCCGTATCCTGCCTTATGATACTTCTCGTGTGCCTTGCCGCCTGCCGCATGGGGTCCACCCGCCCCGTGATGCAGAAAACGCCGCCGTCATGCACGCTTGAAGAGCTGCGCGCCATGCCGGAGCTCAAGGGCATCCCCTGCTACTCCTTCGACGCCTTCGATCCCACGGACGAGTGGGAAATCGGCCGTGACACCACGAAGATCACGTCGCTTGCCGACGTGCCGGAACCGCACTTCCTGCTGCTCGACACCGATACCACACCGCCCTCCGTCATCTCGGAAGGCGGACTCGAGGTGGAAAAACGCCTTCTCATTCAGACCAGCCGCGGCCGCTACATGCAGCTTTTCGTGGTGGACAAGAAATAAAAAAGTCGAGGGGAAGCCGGACACCGTACAGGTTCCCGCCTCTTCATGTCCTTCATCCTCCTTCCCGCTTCTCCGAACATTCGGGGGAGCGGGAATTTTTGTTTTTCCCACTGCCATCGCCGCCGTCCTGATGCACCATGAACGACAAAGGACGGCATCTCCCGTTTCCCGCGCACAGACCGGATGCTTCGTCCTCGCCTGTCGCGCCGGCGCCGCCTCTGAAGAGATTTTTTTTCGCAGGCAAAAATCGCGTCAAAGCACAGGCCGGACGCCGCTCTTCATGCAGAAAAGGCCGCCTTCCCGAAGGAAGACGGCCTTTTCATCATGCGTGCGGGGAAAAATTCCCCGCTTTTTTCTTACTTGGAAGCGGCGTCGGCAAGAGCGGCCACGGCGGGCAGGGTCTTGCCTTCGAGCACTTCAAGGAAGGCGCCGCCGCCGGTGGAGAGATAACCCATCTTCGCGGCCACGCCGAAGGATTCCACAGCGGCCACGGTGTCGCCGCCGCAGACCAGGGTGTAGGCCTTGGAATCGGCAAGGATGTCGGCCAGAGCACGGCTGCCCTTGTCGAAGGGCACGGTCTCAAACGCGCCCACAGGGCCGTTCCACACGATGGTGCGGGCGTCGGCAAGGATCTTGGCATAGGCCTTCACGGTCTCTTCACCGATGTCGAAGGCGCAGTCTTCAGCGGAAAGCTCGGACACCTTCTTGGTCACGGCTTCGGAAGCGCGCTCGAAGCTCGGAGCCACCACCACGTCGGTGGGCAGGGGCAGGAGCACGTTGCGTTCCTTCGCCATGTCGATGAGGCGCTTGGCTTCGGGAATGAGGTCCTTTTCCACGAGGGAGGAGCCCATGTTGTAGCCCGCGGCTTCCAGGAAGGTATTGGCAATGCCGCCGCCCACGATGAGGGTATCCACCTTGCCCAGCAGGTTGTCCAGCAGGCCCAGCTTGGTGGAGACCTTGGAACCGCCGATGATGGCCATCAGCGGACGGGCGGGAGCATCCAGCACCTTGGCGAAGGCGTCCAGCTCGGCGGCCATGAGCGGCCCGGCGCAGGCCACCTTGGCGGCGCGCACGGCCCCTTCGGTGGAGGAATGGGCGCGGTGGGCGGCCCCGAAGGCGTCCATGACATAGATGTCGCCCAGAGCGGCCAGTTTGGCGGCCAGTTCGGGATCGTTCTTCTTTTCGCCCTTGAAGAAGCGGATGTTCTCCAGCAGCACCACTTCACCGGGAGCGGCCTTGGCGGCGTCGAAGTCGGCGGCCAGCTTCACGGGACGGCCCAGCAGGCCGGAAAGGTGGGCAGCCACCGGCGCCAGGGAGAACTTTTCTTCCACCACGCCTTCGGTGGGACGGCCCAGATGCGAGAGCAGGACCACGCCCGCGCCCTTGTCCAGCGCCATGCGGATGCCGGGCAGGGCCGCACGGATACGTTTGTCGTTGGTGATGCGGCCATCCTTCATGGGCACGTTGAGATCCTGGCGGATGACAACGGTCTTGCCGCTGCACTCCATGTCCTGCAACAGTCTGATGGGCATGTCTGCCTCCTTTTTGTCAGGGAAGGGATCACCGGGAAGGGCCGGGACACGGCGTCCGGTTTGTCAAAAAGATATGTTCCCCGAAGAGGAAAGTCCAGCCCGGCCCCAAAGGTCAAAGAGGATGCCGGTAGCGGAATATCCGGCAACCGCTGTCCCGCCTCCGGACGGGAAAGCGTCATGGTGCGATGTCCTCAGGAGGATATCTGTTTGCTCGGAATGTCGGGCCCGTCAGGGGATACGGCCCGGCATCTCTTGGGGGTACGGCAAGCAAGGTCATGTTCGTCCCGCTCTTGGCGGCAGGGACATTGCTGCGGCCCGATCCCGTCCACGCCCGCCAGCATGGAATTTGTCCTCTTTGGGCAGGACGCAAAAAGGCCCGGGACCTGGGGATATGTCATCCCGTGATCCCGGGCCTTGGTTTCACGCGTTTGGGGGAGGGGCCCTAAAGCACAGGCCTCTCTCCGCAGCAGCTCATGTCAGTCCCGCGTTAGCCCAGCAGCTGGCGGGCCATGTCGGCCAGGTGGGCGGAGGTGAAGCCGAAGTGTTCGGCCAGGGCCTTGCCCGGGCCGGAAGCACCGAAGGTGGTCATGCCGAGCACGGCGCCGTCCAGGCCCACATACTTGCGCCAGTAATCGGCGGCAGCGGCTTCCACGGCCACGCGGGCACGCACGGCGGCGGGCAGCACGCTTTCGCGATAGGCGGCATCCTGGGCGTCGAAGCGCTCGCAGCAGGGCATGGAGACCACGCGCACCTTGCGCCCTTCGGCGGTCAGGGCCTCGGCGGCCTCAAGGGTGATGCCCACTTCGGAGCCGGTGGCCATGAGGATGAGCTCGGGGGTGCCGTCGCAGTCACGCAGCACGTAGCCGCCGCGGGCGATGGCCTGCACCTGGGCCTCGTCGCGGCTGACGAAGGGCAGGTTCTGACGCGAGAGCGAGAGGCAGGTGGGACGGTGGGCGTTCTCCAGGGCGCACTGCCAGGCAACGGCGGTCTCCACGGTGTCGCAGGGACGCCAGACATCCAGGCCGGGCATGAGGCGCAGGCCGGGCACCTGTTCGATGGGCTGGTGGGTGGGGCCGTCCTCGCCCACACCGATGGAGTCGTGGGTGAAGACCCAGACCGCACGGGTGCCCATGAGGGCCGCCAGACGCAGGGCGTTCTTGGCGTAATCGGAGAAGACCATGAAGGTGCCGGCGTAGGGGATGAAGCCGCCGTGCAGGGCCAGACCGTTCATGATGGCGCTCATGCCGAACTCGCGCACACCGTAGGCCAGATAGTTGCCGGTGCAGGTGGCGGGATCGAAGTTCACGGAATGGCTGGTCTTGGTGCCCACGGAACCGGTCAGGTCGGCGGAACCGCCCAGCATCTCGGGCAGGTTGCCCACCAGTTCTTCCAGGGCCTTCTTGGAGGCCACGCGGGTGGCGATGCTCTCACCGGCTTCCACGGCCTTCTTGACCATGGCGGCGGCGATGTCGGCCCAGTCAGCGGGCAGATCGCCCTTCATGCGGCGTTCCAGTTCGGCGGCCAGCTCGGGACAGGCGGCGCGGTAGGCGTCGAAACGGGCCTGCCATTCGGCTTCGGCCTTCTTGCCGGCTTCACGGGCGTCCCAGGCGGCGGCGATGTCGTCCGGCACGGAGAAAGCGGGCTGATGCCATTCCAGAGCGGCACAGGTGGCGGCGGCCACGTCCACGCCCAGGGGCGAGCCGTGGCAGGAGGCGGAGTCGGCCTTGGAGGAACCGAAACCGATGTGGGTCTTGCAGATGATGAGGCTGGGATGCTCGGCGTCGGCGCGGGCTTCGGCCAGGGCGGCGTCCAGGGCCTCGGCGTCATGGCCGTCCACGGGACCGATGACCTGCCAGCCGTAGGCTTTGTAGCGGGCGGCCACGTCTTCGGTGAACCAGCCGTCGATCTTGCCGTCGATGGAGATGCCGTTGGAGTCGTACAGGGCGATGAGCTTGCCCAGGCCCCACACGCCGGCCAGGGAGCAGGCTTCGTGGGACACGCCTTCCATGAGGCAGCCGTCACCGAGGAACACGTAGGTGTGGTGGTCGATGACCGTGTGCTCGGGGGTGTTGAAGCGGGTGGCCAGCATCTTTTCGGCCAGGGCCATGCCCACGGCGGACGAGATGCCCTGACCCAGGGGACCGGTGGTCATTTCCACGCCGGGGGTCACGTCGCATTCGGGATGGCCGGGGGTGCGGGAGCCCAGCTGGCGGAAGTTGCGGATGTCGTCCATGCTCAGGTCGTAGCCGGTGAGGTGCAGCACGGCATAGAGCAGCATGGAGGCGTGACCGTTGGACAGCACGAAGCGGTCACGATCCATCCAGCCGGGATTGGCGGGATTGTGTTTGAAGCCGTGGCGCCAGAGGGCTTCGGCCATGTCGGCCATGCCCAGGGGGGCGCCGGGATGACCGGAACGGGACTTCTCGATGGCGTCGATGGCAAGGGCGCGGATGGCGTTGGCACACTGTCTGCGGGTAGGCATGATGCGGTCCTTTGTTGAGTTATTTTTTCAGGGCGCGGCCGGGCTGCCACAGGGCGGCCGCAGCGCAACGGGCATTGTGGGCATTATCGGCCGCAGCCTGGGCGGCGGCCTGGAATTTCTGATGGCACTGGTCATAGGGCGGATGGCCGAAGAAGGCCGAGCCCGAGACCAGTACGTCGGCACCGGCGGCCACCAGCTGTGCGGTGTTCTCGGGGCAGGCGCCGCCGTCCACCTGGATGAGCACGTCCCCGGCACCGGCGGCGTTGAGCATGGCGCGGGTGGCGCGGATCTTGTCGAAGCTCTGGGGGATGAACTTCTGGCCGGAGAAGCCGGGGTTCACGCTCATGACCAGCACCATGTCCAGATCGGGGGCCAGCCAGCGCAGGGAGGCGATGTCCGTACCGGGGTTGAAGGCCAGACCGGCTTTCATGCCCAGGCGGCGGATCTCGCTGAGGGTGCGCTGGGGGTGGCGGTCGGCCTCGGCATGGATGACCAGCATGTCGGCCCCGGCATCACGGAAGGATTCCAGATAGCGGGCGGGCTCCTCGATCATGAGGTGCACGTCGAAGAAAAGTTTGCTGCTGCGTTTGCGCAGGCTTTTGATGACGGGCTGGCCAAAGGTGATATTGGGCACGAAGGCCCCGTCCATGATGTCCAGGTGCAGCCAGGAGATGCCCGCGGCCTCAAGGGCGGCGAGCTCGTCGGCCAGACGGGAGAAATCGGCGGAGAGCAGGGAAGGAGAAAGGATCATGCGGCATCCTGTGGTGCGCTGCCTGTCGTGCAGGACCGCCGCGGCGTACTGCCGGAGCGGCAGGACAGGGGATCACCGGCCGGCCAGAACGCGGCGCAGCTCGGTCAGCTCGTTTTTCAGCTTCAGCATCAGGGCCGGATCGCGCTTGCTGGCGGCGCGTTCCGGCAGGACCTCGTCCAGGGTGGCGCTGCCGTCCAGGATGCGGCGCGCGCCTTCTATGGTCATGCCCTTCTGGTGCAGCAGCTGCTGGATGCGGCGCAGCAGGGCCATGTCCTCTTCGGTGTAGAAACGCTGGCCCGAGTCCGTACGCCGGGGAGTCAGCTGGGGGAACACCGTTTCCCAGAAACGCAGCACGGAAGTATTGAGGTTGAGCAGGGCGGCGGCTTGGCCGATCTTGTAGAGTTTTTCCGACATGCTCCCTCTCTTGCGGGTTTCACCGCGCGGGCCGGGGCCGCACGCAGCGCCACGGACCGCGGCCCCGCAAGGGGGCCGCAGCCCGTGGAATACCGTATCAGCAGCACTTCCGTCACGGGGCGGGCACGGCTCGCCCGGTACGGAAGGGGCAGGGGGCTAGATGCGTACGCCCAGCTCCTGCACCAAGGATTGTGCCACCTTTTCCCGCACTTTGTCCACTTCCGCATCCTTGAGGGTGCGCTCGGCGTGACGGAAGGTCAGGCGGAAGGTGAGGTTGCGTTCGTCGCTGCCTTCGGGGCTGAAGCTGTCCACCAGCACGGCGCCTTCCAGCAGGGGCTGCTTCTGGCCCATGATCTGGTCCAGGATGGCGCCCACGGTCACGCCCACAGGGGCGGCCACGGTGATGTCGCGGCGCACCGGCGGGAAGACGGCCAGGCTCTGGAAGCGCACCTGGGCGGCATCATGCAGGCGGCGCAGCACGTCGAGGTTGAGCTCGGCCAGCCAGACGTCCTTGCGGGCGTGGAAGCTGTCGGCCATCTCGGGACGCACGCGGCCCATGACGCCCACCTCGGTGCCATCCACGCTCAGGCGCACGCAGGGCAGCAGGTAGGGGTGGCTCTCGGCCAGTTCGCACACGGGGGCGGACAGGTTGAGGAAGTGCAGCAGGTGCTCCACGATGCCCTTGAGGTCGCTGTAATCCATGTCGGCTTCCACATGCGGCCAGGCGCTGTCGTGGCGCTGGCCGTAGAGGAGCACGCCCAGCATGCCGGTCTCGCTGGCGCCGGTGGCGTGGGGATCGTCGCTGGGAGCGGCCGTGAAGGTGTTGGCCAGCTCGAACAGGCGCACGCCCGCGGCACCCTGGGCCAGGTTGTTGCGCAGGTCATGCAGCAGGCCGGGGGCCAGCACGGTGCGCAGGGCATCCTGTTCGGCGGAGAGCGGGTTCATGATGGAGATGCGGCCTTCGGCGGGCAGGCCCAGCAGGTCCAGATCCTTGTGGCCCACGAAGCTGTAGTTGACGGCTTCGTTGAGGCCCAGACCGGCGCCCCAGTGGCGCAGGCGGGACCAGAACTGGAAGGTGGACATGGGTTCGCCGGCGCGGCCCAGATCCTGCAGGAAGGCGGGCAGTTCGGGGGCGATGGTGTCCAGACCGTGCACACGGCCCACTTCTTCGATGAGGTCGGCTTCGCGGGTCAGGTCGGGGCGCCAGCTGGGCTGGGTGACCTGCCAGCTGTCGTCGCTGGTCTTCTCGATGGCGCAGCCCATGCCGGAGAGCACCTTCTCGTCGAAGTCGCGGCTCAGTTCCACGCCCAGCAGGGCGTTGGCGCGGGCGGGACGGAACTCGATCTGCACGGGCACGAAGGGCTTGGGCTCGGCCAAGGTGTAGCCGGGGCAGACCTTGCCGCCGGCAGCGGCCACCATCATGGCGCAGGCACGGTCCAGGGCCCAGATGGAGCGCTTGTGGTCGATGCCGCGTTCGAAGCGGTAGGAGGATTCGGACGACAGGCCCAGACGGCGCGAGGTCTTGCGGATGGTGCCGGGACGGAACACGGCGCTTTCCAGGAAGACGTTGGTGCTGGCATCGTCGATCTCGGTGGCCTGGCCACCCATGACACCGGCCAGGGCCACGGCGCGTTCGGCGTCGCGGATGCAGAGGTCACGGGGATCGAGGGTGCGTTCCTGGCCGTCCAGGGTGACGATCTTCTCGCCCTGGGCGGCGGGGCTGACGATGATGCGGTTGCCGCGCAGCTTGTCCAGGTCGAAGGAATGCAGGGGCTGGCCGCATTCGAAGAGGATGTAGTTGGTCACGTCCACGATGTTGGAGATGGGACGCACGCCCACGGCATGCAGACGGTGACGGATGCGCATGGGCGAGGGAGCGATCTTGACGCCGGCGATGACGCGGCCGGCGTAAAGGTTGCACAGCTCGGGATCGCTGACTTCCACGCTGGGCAGGTCGCGGGCCGGGCCGTCCTCGCACAGGGGCAGTTCGGGGATGGTCAGGGGCAGGTTGAAGGCCAGGGCGGTCTCGCGGGCCAGCCCCAGCACGGAGAGGCAGTCGGCGCGGTTGGGGGTGATGGAGATGTCCAGCACCTCGCGGTCCAGCTCCAGGGTGTCCACCAGACGGGTGCCGGGCACGGCGCTGTCGGGCAGGACCATGATGCCGCTGTGGTCTTCGGTGAGGCCCAGCTCGCGTTCGGAGCAGATCATGCCGAAGGAGGGAGCGCCGCGCAGCTTGGCCTTCTTGATGACCAGGCCGCCGGGCATGGTGGTGCCCACCAGGGCCACGGGGACTTTCTGGCCGGCGGCCACGTTGGGGGCGCCGCAGACGATGTCCAGCAGTTCGCCCTGGCCGGCGTCCACCTTGCAGATGTGCAGGTGGTCGGATTCGGGATGGTCGACGCATTCCACCACATGGCCCACCACGATGGGGGCGATGGCGTCATAGGGGCGCACGATTTCTTCCAGTTCCAGGCCCAGCATGGTCAGCCGGTCGCCCAGCTCCTGTGCCGTGCCTTCATACGGGACGAATTCGCGCAGCCACGAAAGAGAAAGCAGCATATGTCATCTCACTGGCCCCGCAGGGCCGGTTAGCAGTTGATTCAGTTGAAGTCCCAAGCCGGTTTGCCCGGCGTGTCGGCGTCGGGATCCGGCAGGGGGCGGCTCTGTTTGCGTCCGTAAGTGCCGTAGGCGCCGCCGCGGGGGCGCTTGCGGGGTTTCACTTCCTCGGGGCCGTAGTCTTTGAGTGGGCGGCCGTAGGCATCGGTATAGCCCATGCCGCGCTCGGTGGTGTTGCCGGCATTGCCCATGGCGGGCAGGCCTTCCATAGGCTTGGGCCCGCCGGGCGGTTCGAGGCCGCTGTGGCGGGGGCTCAGGGCCGAGGCGGCCCAGGCATCACCGGCATCCAGCGCGGCGCTGCTGGCGGCGCAGAGCAGGGCCAGCAGCACGGGGACACAGGCACGGCGGAGACGGACGGACAGAGGCACGGGACCCACCCTAGGCGTGCAGGCCGAACTGGCCGAGGAAGCGCACGTCGTTCTCGAAGAACATGCGCAGGTCGCCGATGCCGTACTTGAGCATGGCCACACGTTCCACGCCCAGGCCGAAGGCGAAGCCGCTCACATCGGCGGGATAGCCCACGGAGGCGAACACGGCGGGGTCCACCATGCCGCAGCCCAGGATCTCCACCCAGCCGGTGGTCTTGCACACGCGGCAGGGTTCGCCGTTGATATGGCCCTTGCCGCCGCACATGCAACAGCTGATGTCCACTTCGGCGGAGGGTTCCGTGAAGGGGAAGAAGCTGGGGCGGAAGCGCACTTCGGTATGGCCGCCGAACACGGAGCGCACGAAGGCGGTGAGGGTGCCGCGCAGATGGGCCATGCTGATGTTCTGGCCCACCACCAGGCCTTCCACCTGATGGAACATGGGGGTGTGGGTCAGGTCGGAGTCGCGGCGGTAGACCTTGCCGGGAGCCACGATGGCCAGGGGAGGCTTGCGGCCCAGCATGGTACGCACCTGCACGGGAGAGGTGTGGGTGCGCATGAGCACGCGCTCGGTGATGTAGAGGGTGTCCTGCATGTCGCGGGCGGGATGTTCCGGCGGCATGTTGAGGGACTCGAAATTGTAGAAGTCGTTTTCCACTTCCGGGCCGGAAGCGATGTCGAAGCCCAGCTTGCTGAAGATGCCGCAGATCTCTTCCATCACCAGGGTGGTGGGGTGCAGCGAACCGCGCCAGGGGGCGCGGCCGGGCAGGGAGGGGTCGAAGCGCTTGAGGGCCTCGGCTTCGCGGGCCGCTTCCAGGGCGGTCTTGCGGGCGTCGAACAGGGCGGTGAGGCGCTCCTTGACGCTGTTGGCCTTCTGACCCACGGCGGGGCGTTCCGCGGGGGGCAGCTTGGCCATGGAGCTCATGGCCTGGGCCAGTTTGCCCTTGCGGCCCAGAAAGTCCACCCGCAGTTCTTCCAGTTCATCCAACGAAGAAGCCCGGTCAAGACCTGCCTCGAGGTCTGTAACCAGGCTTTCCAGTACAGTCATCAAATCCATGCGAATTCCCGGAGCCGCCGCAGGCGGCGTTACGGTCAAAGGGACGGCCCTGACGGCCGCACACAACAGCGGCGGAGGGACACCATGTCCCGCCGCCACACGACAACAGGGCGCATGCCGCCGGGGCCGCATGCCGCGGCATCCGGGGCGCGCCCGATCTTACCGGAATCTCCGGCGGAAAAAAAGAGCGCGGCATATCCCGCACGAGGAAAAACCTCACGCCAAGACATGCCGCGCACTCAAAAAAGCTGTGGCGTGCCGACTACAGGGCAGCCTTGGCCATTTCCACCACCTTGGCGAAGTCGTCCTTGTGGTAGACGGCGAGGTCGGCCAGAACCTTGCGGTTCAGGGCGATGCCGGCCTTGTTCAGGCCGTGCATGAGGCGGCTGTAGGACAGGCCGTTCAGGCGCGCGCCGGCGTTGATACGCAGGATCCACAGGGTGCGGAAGTCGCGTTTGCGGTGCTTGCGGCCGATGAAGGAATACTGGAGCGAACGCTCCACAGCCTCACGGGCGGTACGATACAGACGGCTGCGGCCACCACGGAAACCCTTGGCCGCGCTCAGGTACTTTTTGTGCCGACGATGAGCGGCGAGACCTCTCTTCACACGCATGGGGGGTACCCTCCTTTCGCCCGGCCAAGGCGGAGGTATTGTGCCTGCCGGGGAAAAAAATTGATCCCAGATGGGGCGCAAATTGCTTGAAAAGAACGGCTTTGCGCTGGCCGTCGCCCCTGTGGGGCGCTGCGCCGCGCGGCGGTGCTGCGGCGGTCATGCCGCCTCCCGCATGCGGGCGCGCAATCCGGACGGATCAGAATTCACGCCGTCACGCTCTCGCGTTCCGGCACGGACGCTCCGCGCACGGAGCTTCCGCAAGGCTCGGGATGACTAGCCGTTGGGCAGCATCCGGCGCACGGCCTTCTCGTTGGTGCGGTCAACGATGGCGGCCTGGCCCAGGCGCATCTTGCGGCCGGGAGCCTTCTTGGTGAGGATGTGGCGCAGATTCTGACGACGACGCTTGAACTTGCCGCTGCCGGTGAGCTCGAAACGCTTGGCCGCGGAACGCCGGGTTTTGATCTTGGGCATGATATACTCCTTAGCGAATAACCTGCCCGTACACTACGGGCAGGAACGGCATATTGCCTGAAAAAGCCGTGCGGCGCAAGTGCAAAAATGCAGGGGCGCGCAGGCAGTCCTGACGGCACAGGCCACCTGTGACGTCAGGAAAAAAGGCTCTGGCGAAGGACTACTTCTTGGGCACCAGCAGCATCTGCAGGGTGCGGCCTTCGGCACGGGGCTCCTGGTCCACCTTGGCCACATCGGCCAGGTCCTGCACGACGCGTTCGAGGATGCTGATACCACGGTCCTTGTGGACGATCTCGCGGCCACGGAAGAACACCGTCACCTTGCAGCGGTCGCCGTCTTCCAGGAAGCGGCGGATGTGGCGCAGCTTGGTCTCGTAGTCATGGTCGTCGGTCTTGGGACGGACCTTGATTTCCTTGATCTGCACCACGCTCTGGCGCTTTTTGGCTTCCTGCTTCTTTTTCTGCTGCTCGTACTTGAACTTGCCGTAGTCCATGATGCGGCAGACAGGCGGTTCGGAGGTGGAAGCGACTTCCACCAGGTCCATACCGGCTTCCTTGGCAAGGGCAATAGCCTCGTTGCGCTGCAAAATACCCAGTTGTTCCCCATCGGCGCCGATGACGCGCACTTCGCGGGCGCGGATCATCTCGTTGCGACGCACGCCGTCCTGCGGCACGTCGCGCCGGGGTCTCATGTTAGGAGAAGCTATAGCGCATCCCTCCATTCTTGAAAGGCTCTTCGCTGTCCGTACGGATCAGGGCAGCCACTTCCGCCACGGACTTGAGCCCCAGGTTGTCCCCATTGCGCAGACGCACATTGACGCCGCCCGCCTGCGCTTCCTTTTCTCCAACCACCAGAATATACGGCACCTTGGCCAGCTGCGCCTCGCGCACCTTGAAGCCCAGCTTCTCGTTGCGCGTATCGGCCGTCACGCGGATCCCCAGAGCTTTCAGCTCCTCGCAGGCCTTGAGCGCGGCTTCGTTGTGGGCATCGGTGACCGTCAGGATCCGGGCCTGTTCGGGCGCCAGCCAGGTGGGCATGGCACCGGCGTACTGCTCGATGAGCACACCGATGAAGCGCTCCAGCGAGCCCATGATGGCCCGGTGCACCATGACAGGACGATGACGTTCGCCGTCTTGGCCCACATAGGTCAGGTCGAAACGTTCGGGCAGGGTGAAGTCCACCTGGATGGTGGAGCACTGCCATTCGCGACCGATGCAGTCCAGCAGGCGCACGTCGATCTTGGGACCGTAGAAAGCTCCGTCGCCCTCGTTGATCTCGTAGGGCATGTCGGCCTTCTTCACGGCCTCGATCAGGGCATTGGTCGCCAGTTCCCAGGCTTCGTCGGTACCGATGCTGTCCTTGGGACGGGTGGAGATGCCCACCTTGTAGTCGAAGCCGAACAGATGCATCAGGTCGCGGATCAGGTGGATGACACCGAGGATCTCGCCTTCCAGCTGTTCGGGCGTGCACAGAATGTGGGCATCGTCCTGGGTGAACTGACGCACACGCAGCAGGCCGTGCAGGGTGCCGCTCTTTTCGTGGCGGTGCACCACGCCCAGCTCGAAGTAGCGCTGGGGCAGGTCACGGTAGCTGCGCAGATCGTTGCGGTAGATCAGCATGTGCGAGATGCAGTTCATGGGCTTGATGCCGTACTGATCGTCCTCGATCTGGGTGAAATACATGTTCTGGCGATAGTGGTCGTAGTGACCGGAACGCTGCCAGGTCTCCACGCGCAGCAGCTGCGGGCCCTGCACCAGGTCGTAGTTGCGCTTGATGTGCTCGCGACGCCAGAAGTCTTCTAGGATGGTGCGCATCAGCATGCCCTTGGGCAGCCAGAAGACCATGCCGGGGGCCACGTCTTCATGGAAGGTGAAGAAGCCCAGTTCACGGCCCAGCTTGCGGTGGTCGCGGCGCTTGGCTTCTTCCAGCTGCTTCAGGTAGGCGTTGAGGGCCTTCTCGTCGGCAAAGGCGGTGCCGTACAGGCGGGAGAGCATGGGATTCTTTTCGTCGCCGCGCCAGTAGGCGCCGGCAGCGGAAAGGATCTTGCTGGCCTTGGAGAAGCCGGTGTGCGGCACGTGGGGGCCGCGGCACAGGTCGGTGAAATCACCGCAGGTGTACAGGGAGACCGTGTCGCCCTCGATGCCTTCGATGATCTCCACCTTGAAGTTCTCGCCCATCTTGCTGAACTTCTCGATGGCGTCGGCCTTGCTCATGGTGGTGCGCACGAAGGGCAGGCGTTCGTTGACGATGCGCTGCATCTCGGCTTCGATGGCCGGGAAGTCTTCGCTGGAGAAGGGCTTTTCCACGTCGAAGTCGTAGTAGAAGCCGTTTTCCACAGCGGGACCGATGGTCACCTTGGCCGAGGGGTAAAGCTTTTTCACCGCGGCGGCCATGACATGGGCCGTGGAATGGCGGATCATGCTCAGGCCTTCGGGAGAATCGGCGTACACGGGAGTGATGTCGGTACACTGGGCGGGAACGGTGGCGGAAAGATCGCACAAAGTCTCCGTGCCCTCTGCGGTCACACGCGCAGCCACCACGGATTTGAATTTTTTGCCGCTCAGCGCTTTCTGCAGAACAGCGGCCACATCACCCTGTTCGGGGGCGTCCACCACCTGTCCTTCCACGCGGACATCCATGCTTATACTCCTTCAGGCGCCCTTGTCGGGCGTATGGTACAAAAAAAGGAATGGGGAGGCTGAAAAACCTCCCCATCTTCAAAAAACGTGCTGCTTTCGTGCAGCTATCTGGCGGGCACCGCCCCTGTCGCCACGGGCTCATGCCCTTATTATTTTATTTGGTAGGAACGAGCAGACTTGAACTGCTGACCCCTTCCGTGTCAAGGAAGTGCTCTGCCACCTGAGCTACGCGCCTTTATTGTTCGGTGAGGACGATTCTTATAGAGCTTTCCGCCCTTCGTCAAGCATTTTCTCCGAGATTTTTTCATTTTCCCTTCTTTCGGCCCCCGCTCCGCCCTTCTCTTCCCCTGCCCGGCAGGGGCTTCCCGAAAACGGAACAAGGCGCGTTTCCTTCGTTTTTTCCTCTTCTGTGCGTTCCCTGGAAGACTCGCGGAACGACTTGTCCCGCAAGCGATCTTCACCTCCTTCTCCGGGCGGAGCTGTTGCGAAGAGCACTTTCCTGTGCTAACAGCGCAAAAGCGTACTTTATTAATGATGGAGGCATAGCATGTCCACAAAGGCCGCTGACTTTTCTCTCATTCTCAAGCTTCTGGTCGGCATCGTGGCAGGTTCCCTCATAGGCACCTACCTCGGCAACAACACGCAGAGCCCGCTGCATCACATCATGGATGCCGTGGTTTCCCTGCGCTACATCTTCGGTCAGATCATCTTCTTCCTGGTGCCGCTCGTCATTGTGGGCTTCATCACGCCGGCCATCGTGCGCCTCGGGCAGAACGCCAGCAGGATTCTGTTCACGGCCGTGGCCATCGCCTACCTCTCCTCCATAGGCGCGGCATTCTTCTCCACCGTTTCCGGCTACATCATCATTCCGCACCTCTCCATAGCCACGTCCACGGAAGCGCTGCGCAAGCTCCCGGAAATCGTGTTCAGACTCGACATTCCCCCGCTCTTCAGCGTCATGAGCGCCCTTGTGCTCGCTCTCTTCTTCGGCGTGGCCATCACCTGGACGAAATCGGAAAACATGGCCAGACTCTTTTCCGAACTTGAACGCATCATGAGCTCCCTCGTGGTGCGCATCATGATCCCCATCCTGCCCTTCTTCGTGGGCATGTCCTTCCTCGGCCTCGCCTATGAAGGTTCGCTCAGCCTGCATCTGCCGGTGTTCATCTCCATGGTGCTCATCGTGCTCGTGGGACACTTCATCTGGCTGGCCGTGCTCTACGGCATAGGCGGCGCGCTCTCCGGCCGCAATCCCTGGGAAGTGTTCCGCTACTACGCTCCCGCCTACCTCACCGCCGTGGGCACCATGTCCAGCGCGGCCACGCTGCCCGTGGCCCTCGAGTGTGCCCGCAAGTCCCGCGTGCTCAGCAGAAACCTCGTGGAATTCATGATCCCCTTAGGCTCCACCGTGCATCTGTGCGGCTCCGTGCTCACGGAAACCTTCTTCTGCATGACCCTTCATCTCATGCTCTACGGCACGCTGCCGAGCGTGGGTGTCATGATCCTCTTCTGTCTGCTGCTCGGCATCTTTGCCGTGGGCGCGCCCGGCGTTCCCGGCGGCACCGTGGTGGCCTCCCTCGGCATCGTGACCGGCGTGCTCGGCTTCGACCAGAACGGCGTGGCCCTGCTCATCGCCATCTTCGCCCTTCAGGACAGCTTCGGCACGGCCTGCAACATCACGGGCGACGGCGCGCTCACGCTCATGCTTGAAGGCATATTCAACCGCAACGAACAGCTCGGGGAACTCCAGCACAAGAACGAGGCGTAACGCACATGAGCATGAACGAACAGGAACGCTCCATCTTCCTCTCTCTTCTTCATAAGGAAGTGGTCCCGGCCCTCGGCTGCACGGAACCCATCGCCGTGGCGCTGTGCGCCGCCCGCGCGGCCGAAGAGCTCGGCACGACTCCCGAACACATGGATGTGGCCGTAAGCGCCAATCTGCTCAAAAACGGCATGGGAGTCATGGTGCCCGGCACCGGCGAGATGGGCCTCGGCGTGGCCGCCGCCGCAGGTGCGCTCGGCGGAAAAAGTTCCCTCGGCCTGGAATGTCTCAGAGACCTTTCCGAAGAAGCGGCTGACAGGGCCCGCACCATGCTTGCCCAAAACGCCGTGGACCTGCACCTCGCGGACAACGATCAGCTTCTCTACTGTCTCGTGACCGTATCGGCCGGAGAGGATACCGCCGCCGCGGAACTTTCGGGCAGTCACGACAACATTACCCGCGTCTGGAAGAACGGGGCCCTCACCTTTGAAAAGAAAGGCGACGATGACAGTACGAAAAACGCCGACGAGCCCTGGCCGCTCACCCTGGCCAAAATATACGAGTTTGCCGTAACGGCGCCTCTCGAGGAGATCAGCTTCATTCTGGAAGCCGCACGCATGAACCGCCGCGTGGCCGAAGAAGGCCTCAGGCGGCAGTACGGCCTCGGCGTGGGCAAGATGATGGACACGCAGATACGCAATCACGTGCTGGCCGACGACCTGCCCACCTTCGCTACCAAGCTCACGGCCGCCGCGGCCGACGCGCGCATGGCGGGCGTCATGATGCCGGTCATGAGCAATTCCGGCAGCGGCAATCAGGGCATCACCTGCACCATGCCCGTGGTGGCGTGCGCCATACGCACGCAGGCCGACGACGAAAAACTCGCGCGGGCCCTCATGATAAGCCATCTCACGTCCATCCACATCAAGCATCATCTCGGACGCCTTTCCGCACACTGCGGGGCCATGGTGGCGGGCACGGCCTCGGCCTGCGGCATAGCCCTGCTGCTCGGCGGAGGCCTCAAGGACATGGAGCGCACCGTGCGCAACATGGTGGGCAACGTGTCCGGCATGATATGCGACGGCGCAAAAAGCAGCTGCGCCCTCAAGGTGGCCACGGCCGTGGGCGCGGGCATACAGGCCGTGCTCCTGGCCCTCGGCGGCACCGTGGTGCCCGGCAACGAAGGCATCGTGGACGACGACATAGAAGCCTGCATCGCCAATCTCGGCCGCCTCGGCTCCACGGGCATGAAGGAGGCCGACAAGGTCATTCTCGACATCATGCTGCACAAGTCCTGATCTCAGGCCTGGACGGTCATCAAGAACGACGCAAAGGACGGAGCCACACGCTCCGTCCTTTCTTCATGCCTGCGCCGGTCGTTCTTCATCAACAAATTTAATATATTTTGAATAATTACAGAATATTACAACAATCCTTCTCACACCCGTCCGTTTTCCGAAAATCCCGGACGGACATGGCCTTGATAAAGTAACTACAGGAAATTACTGGTAATATTCAAAGAAAGCTTATGTCTTGGCCTGAGGTCTGCGTTCTTTTTTCTGGACAAGGGCAAACCGCTACTTTATCCTGAAAAAAATTTTCTCCGCCGCCTCTTCATGCAGGAAGGCGCACATCATCATTTCTACAAGGACATATCCCTATGGGCATGACCGTAACTCAGAAAATACTGGCCGCGCACGCAGGTCTCGAAAGCGTGACGGCGGGCCAGCTCATTGAAGCGAAGCTCGACGTGGTCATGGGCAACGACATCACCATAGCGCTGGCCGTTCCCGAATTCCGCAAGGCCGGAGCCGACAGGGTCTTCGACAAGGACAAGGTCGTGGTGGTGCTCGACCATTTCGCGCCGAACAAGGACATCAAGGCCGCCATGCAGTGCAAGGTATGCCGCGAATTCGCCCGTGAAAACGAACTTACCCATTTCTACGACGTGGGCCGCATGGGCATAGAGCACGCGCTTCTGCCCGAACAGGGCATCGTGGCCCCCGGCGAAGTCATCATCGGCGGCGACTCCCACACCTGCACCTACGGCGCGCTCGGCGCGTTTTCCACGGGCGTGGGCAGCACCGACCTTGCCATGGGCATGGCCACGGGCGAAAACTGGTTCAAGGTGCCTGCGGCCATACGCTTCAATCTTACCGGCAAGCCCGGAAAGTGGGTCTGCGGCAAGGACGTCATGCTGCACATCATCGGGCTCATAGGCGTGGACGGCGCGCTGTACCGCTCCATGGAATTTTCCGGCGACGGTGTAGCGAACCTTTCCATGGACGACCGCTTCTCCATGACCAACATGGCCATTGAGGCGGGCGCCAAGAACGCCACCTTCCCTGTGGACGACATCTGCCGCGCCTACCTTGCAAAGCACTGCAAAAAGAGCTGGACGGCCTACGAAGCCGACGAGGACGCCGAATACGAAAAGACCATCGACATCGACCTTTCCGCCATCCGTCCCACCGTGGCCTTCCCGCACCTGCCCTCCAACACCCGCACCATCGACGAAGTGGGCGACGTGAAGCTCGATCAGGTGTTCATAGGTTCCTGCACCAACGGCAGGATGGAAGACATGGCCATGGCGGCAAGCATACTCAAGGGCCGCAAGATAAGCGACAGCCTGAGAGTCATCGTCATTCCCGCCACGCCTTCCATCTACATGGAATGCATGGAAAAGGGCTACATCCGCACCTTCATGGAAGCCGGATGCGCGGTGAGCACTCCCACCTGCGGTGCGTGCCTCGGCGGACACATGGGCATCCTCGCCGCGGGCGAAAAATGCCTGTCCACCACCAACCGCAACTTTGTGGGACGCATGGGTCATGTGGACAGTGAGGTCTATCTGGCCTCTCCCGCCACCGCCGCCGCCAGCGCCCTGACCGGCTACATCACCGACCCGCGCACGGTCTGACCCGAAAGGAGCATGAGCATGAACGCAAGAGGTTCTGTTTTCAAATACCCGGATAACGTGGATACTGACGTCATCATTCCGGCACGCCACCTGAACACGCAGGACGCCAAGGAGCTTGCCAGCCACTGCATGGAGGATATCGACAAGGATTTTGTAAACCGGGTGCAGCCCGGTGATATCATGGTGGGCGGCTGGAACTTTGGCTGCGGCTCCTCCCGCGAGCACGCACCCCTGTGCATCAAGACTGCAGGCATCGCGGTGGTCATTGCCAAAAGCTTTGCCCGAATCTTTTACCGCAACAGCATCAACATCGGCCTGCCCATCATGGAGTGCCCGGAGGCGGTGGATGCCATCGAGGCAGGGGACACCGTTCAGGTAGACTTTGATACCGGCGTCATCACCGACGAGACCAACGGCAAGGTGTTCCACGCCGAGCCCTTCCCGCCCTTTATCCAGAACATCATCTCCGCCGGCGGCCTGATGAAGGCCATTCAGAAATAAGCCCCATCCGCTCCCACGCAAACGGTGCGGAACCCTCTCCGTCATCGCTGCGCGATGCCACCTCCCCCGAAAGGGGGAGGTCTTGCGCATCTATCGGTCAGAAGCATAAAAGCTCCCCCTTTGGGGGAGCGCTGAGCGCAGCGAAGCTGAGAGGGTTCATCCGGTGAGAAATTAACCAATAAGGAGAACAGACCCATGGAAAAAAATATTGCTGTCATCTGGGGCGATTGCTCCAGTCCGGAGATCGTAAAGCAGACCCTCCGGGTGCTGGATAAGGTGGCTGAAAAGTACGGCCATACCTTCCATTACACCGCTGCCGCCATGGGCGGCGAGGCCATTGACAAATACGGCGACCCTCTGCCCCAGCACGAGCTGGACAAGTGCCTTGCTGCCGACAGCGTGCTGCTGGGCGCGGTAGGCGGCCCCAAGTGGGAGGGCCTGCCCGGGGAGCAGCGGCCGGAAAAAGGCCTGCTGCGGCTGCGCGCCGGGATGGGGCTATATGCCAACAACCGCCCCGCCAAGATCTGGCCGCAGCTGGCGCCTGCCAGCCCACTAAAGCCCGAGATCGTGGCACAGGGCATTGACTTTATCATCGTGCGGGAGCTGATCGGCGGCGTGTACTTCGGCAATCACGAGACCCACGCGCTGGAAAACGGCGAAAAGCAGGCGGTGGACACCATGCCCTATGCGGAGCACGAGATCGAGCGCATTGGCCGCATCGGCTTCGAGACCGCCCGCAAGCGCCGCAAAAAGCTGTGCTGCGTGGACAAGGCCAACGTGCTGGACACCAGCCGCCTGTGGCGCACCGTGATGCACCGGCTGCAGGCCGAGTACCCGGATGTGGAGTACAGCGAGATGTTCGTGGACAACTGCGCTATGCAGATCGTGAAGAACCCCGCCCAGTTCGACGTGATCGTCACCGAGAATATGTTCGGCGACATCCTATCGGACGAGGCTTCCATGATCACCGGTTCCATCGGTATGATCCCGTCCTCCAGCCTTGGCGACGGCCCCCGGGGTCTGTACGAGCCCATCCACGGCTCGGCCCCGGACATTGCAGGCAAGGACATCGTAAACCCCACTGCCTGCATCCTGTCTGCTGCCATGATGCTGCGGTACTCCTTTGGCATGGCAGCGGAAGCCGATGCCATTGAGAACGCTGTGAGCCGTGTGCTGGACAAGGGGCTGCGCACCGCCGACAACATGAGCGATGGCTGCACCTGCCTTGGCTGCACCGCCATGGGCGATGCCATTCTGGCAGAGCTTTAAGCCGCAGCGCTATTTTTAATGAAACAAGCCCGGAAGGTCTACCGACCTTCTGGGCTTGAATTTTTTATATTATTACAGCATCTTGGAGAGGAAGGCTTTCAGGCGGGGGTGCTTGGGGTTCGAGAACAGTTCCTGCGGCGGCTCATCCTCCTGAATCTTGCCATCGTCGATGAAGATGACCCGGTTGGACACCTCGCGGGCAAAGCCCATCTCATGGGTGACCACCAGCATGGTGATGCCGGTGTGTGCCAGCTCCTTCATCAGCTCCAGCACCTCGCCCACCATCTCGGGGTCAAGGGCGCTGGTGGGCTCGTCGAACAGGATCACGTCCGGGTCCATTGCCAGCGCGCGGGCGATGGCAATGCGCTGCTGCTGACCACCGGACAGGCTCTTGGGGTAGACGTTGGCCTTATCGGCCAGACCTACGCGTGCCAGCAGCTCGTCTGCACGGGCAGAGATGGCCTCTTTGTCCTTTAGCTTCAGCAGGCTGGGGGCAAGCTCGAGGTTGCGCTTCACGGTCAGGTGGGGGAACAGGTTGAAGTGCTGGAACACCATGCCCATCTTCTGACGCACGGCGTCAATGTGTGCTTCGTCCACCTCCACGCCCTCGAACTTGATAGAGCCGGAGGAGGGGGTCTCCAGCCGGTTCAGGCAGCGCAGAAAGGTGGACTTGCCGCAGCCGGAAGGGCCGATCAGGCAAACCACATCGCCGCGGTAGATGTCAAGGTCGATGCCCTTCAGCACGTCCAGCGTGGGGTCGGCCTTTTTTGCGCCGCGCTTCTTTACGCCGCCGTAGGTCTTGGTCAGGCCGCGTACTTCCAAAATCTTATCGGTCACTTTGTGCCAGCCTCCTCTCAAACTTGCTCAGCAGCCATGTAAACAGCATAACAAGGATCAGGTAGATCAATGCAACGCCCAGCAGGGGGAACATGGCTTCGTAGGTACGGTTCATAATGCCCTGTGCAGCATACAGCAGCTCCTTGCCGCCGATGGTGGTGATCAGGGAAGTATCCTTGAGCAGGATGATAAACTCGTTGCCCAGTGCAGGCAGCACCGCGCGGATGGCCTGCGGGATGATGATGACCACCATGGTGGTCATGTAGTTCAGGCCAAGGCTGCGTCCGGCTTCCATCTGGCCGGGGTCCACAGCCATCAGGCCGCCGCGGATGATCTCGGATACATACGCGCCGGAGTTGATGCCTAAGGTCAGCGCACCTACCATGGTAAAGTTGCGGCTGTTGGCAAAAATGACCATGCTCATGATCAGCAGCTGCACCATCATGGGCGTGCCGCGGATGATGGTGGTGTACACCTGACACACCGCGTTAAAAAAGCCCAGCACCGCGTTTTTGTGGCCGGGGCGCTGCTGGTCGTGGGTCACGCGCACCAGCGCCACCACGCTGCCCAGCACCACGCCCAGCGCCAGCGCCAGTGCGGTGACCAGCAGGGTGGTGCCCACACCGTTGATGTACTGCATCCAGCGGTCCTTCAGCAGAAAGGCCTGATAAAACTTAAAAAAGAAATCCTGTCCAAAGCTTAGCTTTGTGCCGCTGTTGAGCAGCTCTTTGAGCAGTTCGTATTGCGCAGCCATTCACATCCTCGCTTTCTGTTTGTCAATAAATTGTAACCACTTTTTTCTAAAAAAAGAGGTGCCCCGGAGCGGGGCGCCTCCTTGGGTACGGAAATGGTACAGGGCACGCAGCTTAGTTTGCGTTGATGTACTTGTCCACGATGGCCTGCAGAGTGCCGTCAGCCTTCAGCTCCTCCAGAGCCTTGTTGACAGCGTCCTCCAGTGCAGAACCCTTTGCCATGCCGATGGCGTAATCCTCCTCGGCGTAGCTGGTGTCCAGCACCTTCAGGCCGGGGTTGGCGGCAACGTACTCCGTAGCGGGAGCGTTGTCGATGACCACTGCATCCACCTGACCGTTGTTCAGTGCCTGCACAGCGGTCAGGCCGCTGTCGTAGGCCACAACAGAGTCCTCGCCGAAGTCATCGGAGCAGTAGATGTAGCCGGTGGTGCCGCGCTGGGTGCCGATCTTCTTGCCGGCCAGATCGTCGGGGGTAGCGATGTCAGAGCCTTCGGGAACGATGATGGACTGGATGCCGGTAGCATAGCTGTCGGAGAAGTCCATGACGGCCTTGCGCTCGTCGGTGACGGTGACGCCAGCCATGACGATGTCGGCCTTGCCCTGCTGGACGCTCAGCAGCGCAGCGTCGAACTCCATGTCGTCGATCTGAAGCTCCAGACCCAGCTTCTCAGCAATGGCCTGTGCGGTGTCCACGTCGATGCCCTCGAACGCACCGGTGTCGGTGGTCATCTCATACGGAGGGAAAGTAGCGTTGGTGGCCATGGTCAGCTTGCCGGCCTCAACGGTGGTCAGCTCAGCAGCAGCGCTGGAAGAAGCTGCCTCGGAGGAAGCAGCAGCAGAGCTTGCGGTAGAAGAAGCAGTGCTGGAAGAGGAACCACCGCAGGCGGTCAGAGCCAGAGCGGCAGCGGTCAGACCAGCAGCAGCCAGGAAGCTGCGACGGGTAATCTTTTTCATATTCAAACACTCCTCGATTGATTGTATAATCTTTCATCTCTCTGCGGTGATGCGATTCATCGAAACATCAGAGAACGAGTCTAGTATAGATTGCACAAATAAAAAAGTCAAGCGTTGTGCAAAAATTCGATAAAAATGAAACCGTTTTGAGAACACTTATGCAATCATACCGGGAAAATGAATGAATATAT
>OOCH01000989.1_pt1 | contig 24670 bp, 18 predicted proteins | sample 1671641 | NCBI WGS metagenome assembly OOCH01 (sample SAMN06348177, study PRJEB24527) | human gut metagenome | biome: human gut; feature: ankylosing spondylitis patient; material: feces | host: Homo sapiens | place: China | collected 2015-10
GAGCACTTCCTTGGTAAGGAAGAGGTCCTGAGTTCAACTCTCAGTTACAGCTCTACTTCTGTTCTTTATTTGTTTAAGGAGTCAGAAGAAAAACAGATAAATCATTTATATAAATAAAATAAAAGAAAAGCTATGGCTAAAGAGAATTTTGTGCGCACGAAACCGCACGTAAACATTGGTACGATAGGTCACGTTGACCATGGTAAGACCACTTTGACCGCTGCCATCACTACAGTTTTGGCTAAGCAGGGTCTTTCTGAGGTTAAGTCTTTTGACCAGATTGATAACGCACCTGAGGAGAAGGAACGCGGTATCACTATCAATACTGCCCACGTAGAATATGAAACAGCAAAACGTCACTATGCGCACGTTGACTGCCCTGGACACGCTGACTATGTAAAGAACATGGTAACAGGTGCTGCTCAGATGGACGGTGCGATTCTTGTTGTTGCTGCAACTGACGGTCCTATGCCTCAGACACGTGAGCACGTGCTTCTCGCTCGTCAGGTAAACGTTCCGCGTATGGTTGTGTTCCTGAACAAGTGCGATATGGTTGAGGATGAGGAAATGCTCGAACTCGTTGAGATGGAGGTTAGAGAAATCCTTGATCAGTATGAATTCGAGGATGATACTCCTATAATTCGTGGTTCTGCACTCGGCGCACTTAATGGCGTAGCAAAATGGGAAGAGAAGGTTATGGAGCTCATGAACGCTGTTGATGAGTGGATCCAGGAGCCTCCGCGCGACCTCGACAAACCTTTCCTTATGCCTGTTGAGGACGTGTTCTCTATCACCGGTCGTGGAACTGTTGCTACCGGACGTATCGAGACTGGTCGTGTTAAGGTCGGTGACGAAGTAGAACTTCTCGGTCTTGGCGAAGATAAGAAGAGTGTGGTAACAGGTGTTGAAATGTTCCGCAAGATTCTTGATGAAGGTGAAGCTGGTGATAACGTAGGTCTGCTCCTCCGTGGTATAGACAAGAACGAAATCAAGCGCGGTATGGTTCTCTGCCATCCGGGTCAGATTAAGCCGTTCAAGAAATTCAAGGCTTCTATCTACGTTCTGAAGAAAGAAGAGGGTGGTCGTCATACTCCGTTCGGAAACAAGTATCGTCCGCAGTTCTATCTCCGTACAATGGACTGTACAGGTGAGATCTCTCTTCCGGAGGGTGTAGAAATGGTGATGCCTGGAGACAACGTGGAAATCACTGTTGAGCTGATTTATGCTGTTGCTCTTAACAAGGGTCTGCGCTTCGCTATCCGTGAGGGTGGACGCACAGTAGGCTCTGGTCAGATTACTGAAGTATTTGAAGACTAAATTTCAAAATCAGGGTTTCAATATCCCTGTTTCTTGAAATAAGATAATAAATGTTCCCGCATGAGCGGCATGCGGGAATTTTTTACGGGATTAGCTCAGTTGGTAGAGCACTGGTCTCCAAAACCAGGTGTCGGGAGTTCGAGCCTCTCATCCCGTGCTAAATAAAGATAATATGTTCAAGAAATTTGTGAATTATTGCAAAGTTTGTTACAACGAACTTGCGCATAAGACTACATGGCCTACAGGTGCCGAACTCACGCACAGTGCTATGATTGTATTATCTGCTTCCCTTGTCATAGCTTGTGTCGTATTCGCAATGGATCAACTCTTTGAGTGGATCATGAGTATGGTTTATCCAGGTTAATTTATCGGAAAATGGCTGAAACAGGAAAGAATTGGTATGTCTTGCGTGCTGTAAGTGGCAAAGAGGCTAAGGTGAAGGAATACATTGAGGCTGAAATGAAACACAACACGTTATTATCGACACATGTTTCTCAGGTTATCATACCTATGGAGAAGCATGCTTCTTTGCGTAATGGCAAGAGAGTCATCAAAGAGAAGATTTCTCTTCCCGGCTATGTTTTCGTTGAGGCCTCTCTCGTTGGAGATGTTGCGCATACCTTGCGTTTCATGCCCAATGTCCTTGGCTTTCTTGGTGGACTAGACAATCCTTCTCCAGTTCCGCAGGCAGACATAAATCGTATGCTTGGTACTGCAGAAGAAACAGAGCTTGTAGACGATGTGAATATTCCTTATGTTGTCGATGAAACTGTAAAGGTTATTGATGGTCCTTTCAGCGGCTTTAGCGGTGTGATAGAAGAAGTCAACAGTGAAAAGCGTAAGTTGAAGGTGATGGTCAAGATTTTCGGAAGAAAGACTCCATTGGAATTAGGTTTTATGCAAGTTGAAAAAGAAGGCTGATGCATTGTTACGGGTGTATCGCATCTTTTTATACTAATCATTTAACATATAAACAAAAATGGCTAAAGAAGTTGCTGGATTAATCAAGTTACAGATTAAAGGTGGCGCAGCGAATCCCTCTCCTCCTGTAGGACCGGCTTTGGGTTCGAAGGGTATTAATATTATGGGATTCTGCAAGGAGTTCAACGCCAGAACCCAGGATAAGGCAGGTAAGATTATTCCTGTCGTTATCACCTACTACACCGACAAGTCATTCAGCTTCGAGCTTAAGACTCCGCCTGCAGCTGTTCAGCTTAAAGAGGCAGCCAAGGTTAAGAGTGGCTCAGCACAGCCTAATCGTCAGAAAGTTGCCAGCGTGACTTGGGATCAGGTTAGAGCAATAGCAGAGGACAAGATGAAAGATCTTAACTGCTTCACTGTGGAGGCAGCGATGAAGCTTGTTGCCGGTACTGCAAGAAGTATGGGTATAACTGTAAAAGGGGATTTCCCTGGTAAATAATTTATAACTTCAATTAGAAAAATGAGTAAACTGACAAAAAATCAAAAATCAGTAGCTGATAAGGTTGAAGCAGGGAAAGCATACTCTTTGATGGAGGCATCAGAGCTTGTTAAGGAAATAACTACGACTAAGTTTGATGCTTCTGTAGATATAGATGTACGCTTAGGCGTTGACCCGCGTAAGGCAAACCAGATGGTCCGTGGCGTAGTTTCGCTTCCGAATGGCACTGGTAAGGTTACACGCGTGCTCTGTCTTTGTACACCGGATGCTGAAGCTGCTGCCAAAGAGGCTGGTGCAGACTATGTCGGTCTTGACGAATACATCGAAAAGATTAAAGGCGGATGGACTGATGTGGATGTTATCATAACAATGCCGTCATGCATGGGTAAGATAGGTCCTTTGGGACGTGTTCTCGGACCGCGTGGACTTATGCCTAACCCAAAGAGCGGCACAGTGACAATGGATGTTGCTAAGGCAGTAAAAGAGGTTAAGCAAGGTAAGATAGACTTTAAAGTTGACAAGGCCGGTATTATTCACACATCTATCGGTAAGGTCAGCTTTACAGCAGAGCAGATTATGCAGAATGCAAAGGAGTTTATCGCTACTGTTATAAAGCTTAAACCGTCTGCTGCTAAAGGTACATATATTAAGAGTATCTTTATTTCTAGCACTATGAGTAAGGGTATCAAGGTTGATCCTAAATCAGTTGAGTAACTCTAAAAGTTTTGTAAAATGAGAAAAGAAGTAAAAGATACTATTATAAATGAACTAGGTCAGAAACTGAAGGAATATCCTCATTTCTATCTGGTTGATGTTACAGGTCTGAATGCGGAGGCTACAAGTAACTTGCGCCGCAAGTGTTTTAAGAGCGAAATCAAGATGGTTGTTGTGAAGAACACTCTTCTTCACAAGGCTTTCGAGGCTTCAGACGTGGATTTTGAACCTTTGTATTGTACTCTGAAAGGTACGACAGCCGTATTGTTTACACATACTGCAAATGTTCCTGCAAAGCTTTTGAAAGAGTATACTAAGGAAGGTATCCCCGCACTTAAAGGTGCATATGCAGAAGAATGCGTATATGTAGGTGCAGACAAGCTCTCTGAACTTGCTTCACTGAAGAGCAAGAACGAAGTTATTGCTGAAATTGTCGCATTGCTGCAGTCTCCCGCCAAGAATGTTGTTTCTGCACTTCAGTCTGGTGCGAACACGATTCATGGTGTCCTGAAAACTTTGGGTGAGCGCCCGGAGTAACAAAAAACAATTATTAATATAAAAAACAATTAAAATTTTAAATAAAATGGCAGATATCAAAGCTATTGCTGAAGAGTTAGTAAATCTTACAGTAAAAGAAGTAAATGAGTTGGCAACAGTCCTGAAGGACGAGTATGGAATCGAGCCCGCTGCTGCAGCCGTAGCTGTAGCTGCTGGACCTGCAGCCGGTGGTGCAGCTGCTGAGGCAGAGGAGAAGACTTCTTTCGACGTTGTTCTCGCTGAAGTAGGTGGTGCAAAACTTCAGGTTGTAAAGGCTGTTAAGGAAGCTTGCGGTCTTGGCTTGAAAGAGGCTAAGGATCTTGTAGACGGTGCTCCTGCTACAATCAAGGAAGGTCTTTCTAAAGAAGAGGCTGAGAACTTGAAGAAGGCTATCGAAGAGGCTGGTGCCAAGGTAGAACTCAAGTAATAAATCTTATAAATTCGCGGCAAGACAATGGTATTTTGTCTATGCAGTGTGAATCTTTTTAAAATACGGTTAGAATCTTCCAGGTAGGCAGGTTCTAACCTTTTTGTGTCTTTTCATTTATTGTTATAAATATTAATATCTTCTGATGGCTTCAAAAATTGTTGATAACAGAGTGAATTTTGCCAGCATCCACAATCCGATGCCATATCCGGATTTTCTCGATGTGCAGCTAAAGTCGTTTAAGGACTTCCTTCAGATGGACACTCCCCCCGAAGAACGCAAGAACGATGGTCTCTATAAGGTTTTTTCAGAGAATTTCCCTATTACGGACACCAGAAATAACTTTGTTCTTGAGTTCCTCGATTATTATATAGACCCGCCTCGCTACACAATTGAAGAATGTCTTGAGCGCGGGCTTACATACAGTGTGCCTTTGAAGGCAAAGATGAAATTGTATTGTACTGATCCGGATCATGAGGATTTCGGTACATTCATACAGGATGTTTTCCTGGGTACAATTCCTTATATGACGAGCAACGGCACATTCATCATTAATGGTGCCGAGCGTGTTGTCGTTTCACAGTTGCACCGCTCTCCGGGCGTGTTCTTCGGCCAAGGTGTGCATGCAAACGGCACCGTGCTTTATTCTGCACGAATCATACCTTTCAAAGGCTCGTGGATAGAGTTTGCCACAGATATCAACAATGTAATGTATGCTTATATCGACCGTAAGAAGAAATTGCCTGTAACGACTCTTCTTCGTGCGATTGGATATGAGCAGGACAAGGATATCCTTCAGATTTTTGATCTTGCTGAAGAAGTCAAGGTCAACAAGAAGAATATGAAGGCAGCCATCGGACGTAAGCTTGCCGCACGTGTTCTGAAAAGCTGGAATGAGGATTTCGTAGACGAGGATACCGGTGAGGTTGTTTCCATTGAGCGTAACGAAGTCATCATGGAACGTGAGACTGAACTCACAGAGGATAACATCGTCGACATAATAGAGAGCGGCACCCCTTCTGTGTTGCTTCATAAGGATGCGGAGGCAGCAAACAAATATTCGATAATCTTCAACACACTCGCAAAAGATCCGAGCAACTCTGAGAAAGAGGCTGTGCTGTATATATACAGACAGCTCCGTAATGCCGACCCGGCAGATGACGCGAGTGCCCGTGAAGTGTTCCAGAATCTGTTCTTCTCCGACAAACGTTATGACTTGGGAGAAGTGGGACGTTATCGTATAAACAAGAAACTTGGTCTTGACACGGAGTCCGACATTCGTGTGCTGACAAAGGACGATATAATCGAAATCATAAAGTATCTTATTCAGCTTATCAACTCTAACGCAACGGTGGACGATATCGACCACTTGTCCAACCGTCGTGTGCGTACCGTCGGAGAGCAGTTGAGCAATCAGTTCTCCATCGGTCTTGCCCGTATGAGCCGTACGATACGCGAGCGCATGAATGTGCGTGACAATGAGGTGTTCCAGCCTACTGACCTGATTAACGCAAAGACAATCTCAAGCGTAATCAATTCTTTCTTCGGTACAAACCCGTTGTCACAGTTTATGGACCAGACCAACCCGTTGGCAGAGGTAACACACAAACGCCGTCTGTCTGCTCTTGGTCCCGGCGGACTTTCACGTGAGCGTGCCGGATTCGAGGTGCGTGACGTTCATTACACACATTACGGACGTCTCTGTCCTATCGAGAGTCCTGAAGGTCCTAACATCGGACTTATATCGTCGCTTTGCGTTTATGCTACCATCAACGAGCTCGGATTTATTGAGACTCCCTACCGTAAGGTTACTGACGGTAACGTCAATCTTAATAATGATGATGTTGTATACCTCACTGCCGAGGAAGAGCAGGATCACATCATCGGACAGGGAAATGCACCTCTTCGTGAGGATGGCTCGTTCATACGCGACTATGTGAAATGCCGTCAGGACGCCGACTTCCCTGTAGTAGCACCCGACCAGGTCGATCTTATGGACGTGTCTCCGCAGCAGATTGCGTCTGTTTCCGCCGGACTCATTCCGTTCCTCGAGCATGACGACGGTCACCGTGCGCTGATGGGATGTAACATGATGCGCCAGGCTGTTCCTCTTCTTCACAACGACGCGCCTATTGTCGGTACAGGACTCGAGAAGCAGGTGTGTGAGGATTCACGCACTATGATTACGGCTGAAGGCGACGGAGTAATCGAATACGTTGACGCTACGACAATACGTATATTGTACGACCGCACGGAGGACGAGGAGTTCGTCAGCTTCGAACCCGCGTCTAAGGAATACCGCATTCCTAAGTTCCGCCGTACGAACCAGAATATGACAATCGACCTGCGTCCTATCTGTAACAAGGGTCAGCGCGTAAAGGCAGGCGACATCCTTACTGAGGGATATGCCACAGAGAACGGAGAACTCGCCCTTGGACGCAACCTGCTTGTGGCTTACATGCCTTGGAAAGGTTACAACTATGAGGACGCCATCGTACTGAGCGAGCGTATGGTGCGCGACGATGTCCTCACATCTGTGCATGTAGATGAGTACTCGCTTGACGTGCGCGAGACAAAACGTGGTATGGAGGAATTCACGAGCGACATACCAAATGTCAGCGAGGAAGCCACCAAAGATCTTGACGACAATGGAGTTATCCGCATCGGTGCGCGTGTCGAGCCGGGCGACATCCTCATCGGTAAGATTTCGCCTAAGGGTGAGAGCGACCCGTCGCCTGAGGAGAAACTTCTCCGCGCCATCTTCGGTGACAAGGCTGGAGACGTAAAGGATTCTTCTTTGAAAGCCAATCCGTCACTCAGTGGTGTGGTGATTGACAAGAAGATGTTCTCCCGTGCTGTCAAGACACGTGAGTCGAAGAAACAGGACAAGGTGCTGCTCGCTAAGATAGACGAGGAATATGAGGCAAAGAACAACGATCTTAAGGATATTCTTGTAGAGAAACTGCTTATTCTCACTGAGGATAAGGTTTCGCAGGGTGTGAAGGATTATTCCGGTGCGGAGATTATCACAAAGGGCAGCAAGTTTACTGCTCCTATACTCAAGAACCTCGAGTATGACGGCATCCAGTCTAACGGATGGACAGACGACGCGCACACCAATGAGCTCATCCAGAAGCTCATAATGAACTATATACGCAAGTATAAGCTTCTTGATGCCGAACTGAAGCGCAGAAAGTTCGCCATTACCATAGGTGACGAGCTTCCTTCCGGCATTCTTCAGATGGCAAAGGTTTATATTGCGAAGAAACGTAAGATAGGAGTGGGCGACAAGCTTGCCGGACGTCACGGAAACAAGGGTATCGTGTCGCGTATCGTGCGCATGGAAGACATGCCGTTCCTTGAGGACGGACGTCCTGTGGATATTGTGTTGAACCCTCTGGGCGTGCCTTCACGTATGAACCTCGGTCAGATATTCGAGGCAATTCTCGGTGCTGCAGGAAAGAAACTCGGCGTTAAGTTCGCCACACCTATCTTCGACGGTGCAAAGCTCGACGACCTTTCTGAATGGACGGACAAGGCAGGACTTCCGCACCTGTGCTCAACCCATCTTTACGACGGTGAGACAGGCGAGCGTTTCGACCAGCCGGCGACCGTGGGTATAACCTACTTCTTGAAACTCGGTCATATGGTAGAGGATAAGATGCACGCACGTTCCATCGGTCCGTACTCGCTCATCACACAGCAGCCTCTTGGAGGTAAGGCACAGTTCGGTGGCCAGCGTTTCGGTGAGATGGAGGTTTGGGCACTCGAGGCATTCGGTGCCAGCCATGTGCTTCAGGAGATTCTTACAATCAAGTCCGACGACACTGTCGGCCGTTCAAAGGCATATGAGGCAATTGTCAAGGGCGACCCGATGCCTACCCCGGGAATACCGGAGTCTCTCAATGTGCTTCTGCACGAGCTCCGTGGTCTTGGTTTAAGTGTCAAACTCGATTAATCCCGAACACCCTAAATTATAAAAGATATGGCTTTTAAGAAAGATACAAAAATAAAGAACAATTTCACGAAGATCACCGTCGGTCTTGCTTCGCCTGAAGAGATTCTCGAGAACTCTTATGGTGAGGTCACCAAACCAGAGACAATTAATTACAGGACTTACAAGCCGGAGCGTGACGGACTGTTCTGCGAGCGCATTTTCGGTCCTACACGCGACTATGAGTGTGCGTGCGGAAAGTATAAGCGCATACGCTATAAGGGCATTGTCTGCGACCGGTGCGGTGTCGAAGTCACTGAGAAGAAGGTACGCCGTGAGCGCAGCGGACACATAGAGCTTGTTGTCCCTGTAGCGCACATATGGTATTTCCGCTCTCTGCCCAACAAGATAGGCTATCTGCTCGGTATGCCTACAAAGCGTCTTGATTCGGTGATATATTACGAGAAATATGTCGTTGTGCAGCCGGGTGCTCTTGAAGGACGCAAGGATGCCGAGGGCATCGAGATAAACGGCTCACACAAGATGGACTTCCTTTCGGAGGAGGAATATATCGACATCATCGAGAACAAGCTCGATCCGCATAACGAATATCTCGACGATTCAGACCCCAACAAGTTCATTGCCAAAATGGGTGCTGAGGCGATTTACGACCTTTTGTCTACAATCGATCTCGACGCACTTTCTTACGAGCTGCGCGACCGTGCCAACAACGACTCTTCGCAGCAGCGCAAGACCGAGGCGCTCAAACGCCTGCAGGTAGTGGAGGCGTTCCGTTCGAGCCGTGGTGTAAACCGTCCTGAGTGGATGATAATGAAGATTATTCCGGTCATTCCGCCGGAGCTCCGTCCGCTCGTTCCGCTTGATGGCGGTCGTTTCGCCACATCCGACCTCAACGACCTCTACCGTCGTGTCATCATACGTAACAACCGTCTGAAGCGTCTTGTAGAGATAAAGGCTCCCGAGGTCATCCTCCGAAACGAGAAGCGTATGCTTCAGGAAGCTGTCGACAGTCTTTTCGACAACTCGCGCAAGAGTTCTGCCGTCAAGAGCGACAGCAACCGTCCGCTGAAGTCATTGTCCGATTCGCTCAAAGGAAAACAGGGACGTTTCCGTCAGAACCTTCTCGGTAAGCGTGTCGACTATTCCGCACGTTCGGTCATCGTTGTCGGTCCGGAGCTTAAAATGGGCGAGTGCGGTCTGCCGAAACTCATGGCAGCCGAGCTTTACAAGCCGTTCATCATACGCAAGCTCATCGAGCGCGGCATCGTGAAAACGGTCAAGAGCGCAAAGAAGATTGTCGACCGTCGCGAGCCCGTCATCTGGGATATTCTCGAGAATGTGATGAAGGGTCATCCCGTGCTCCTCAACCGTGCGCCGACACTTCACCGTCTCGGTATACAGGCATTCCAGCCGAAGCTCATAGAGGGTAAGGCCATCCAGCTCCATCCGCTGGCATGTACGGCGTTCAACGCCGACTTCGACGGCGACCAGATGGCTGTACACCTCCCTCTGAGCAATGAGGCTATCCTTGAGGCACAGATATTGATGCTCCAGAGCCACAACATCCTCAACCCGGCAAACGGCGCTCCTATCACCGTGCCGTCACAGGACATGGTTCTCGGACTCTACTATATCACAAAGATACGTCCGGGTGCAAAGGGCGAGGGACTCGTGTTCTATGGTCCGGAAGAAGCACTCATCGCACACAACGAAGGCAAGTGCGACCTTCACGCACCTGTTAAGGTTGTTGTCAACGACCTTGTCGACGGTGTGATGCAGAAACGTATGGTCGACACTTCTGTAGGACGTGTCATTGTCAATCAGATCATTCCAGAGGAGGTAGGTTATTTCAATGACATCATCTCCAAGAAGACACTGCGCGGCATCATTGCCGATGTCATCAAGTCGGTTGGTATGGCGCGTGCGTGTGAGTTCCTTGATGGTATCAAGAACCTCGGCTACCGCATGGCTTATGTGGCAGGTCTTTCGTTCAACCTCGACGACATCATCATCCCGAAGGAGAAGGAAGCCATCGTTGAGAAAGGTAATGAGGAGGTGCGTCAGATCACTGAGAACTACAACATGGGATTCATCACCGACAACGAGCGTTACAATCAGGTCATCGATACATGGACCCATGTCAACAACGACCTTGCCAATGTCCTCATGAAGGAAATGACCGAGGCTGACCAGGGATTCAACGCCGTGTTTATGATGCTCGACTCCGGAGCCCGTGGTTCAAAGGATCAGATCAAACAGCTCTCCGGTATGCGTGGACTTATGGCAAAGCCTCAGAAGGCGGGTGCCGAAGGAGCGCAAATCATCGAGAACCCTATTCTCTCAAACTTCAAGGAAGGTATGTCCGTGCTCGAGTACTTCATCGCGTCACACGGTGCCCGTAAGGGTCTTGCCGACACCGCCATGAAGACAGCCGACGCCGGTTACCTCACACGCCGTCTTGTCGATGTGTCACACGACGTCATCATCACCGAGGAGGACTGCGGCACACTGCGCGGACTTGTATGCACGGCTCTTAAAAACGGAGACGAGGTCATCTCCACTCTCTATGAGCGCATCCTCGGACGTGTGTCAGTCCACGACATCATTCATCCTACCACAGGCGAGCTCATAGTAGCTGCCGGTGAGGAGATAACGGAGTCTGTTGCCAAGGCGATAGAAGAGTCGCCCATCGAAAGCGTAGAGATACGTTCGGTGCTCACATGCGAGAGCAAGCACGGCGTCTGCATGAAGTGTTACGGACGCAACCTTGCCACAAGCCGCATGGTGCAGATAGGAGAGGCTGTCGGTGTGATTGCCGCACAGGCAATCGGTGAGCCGGGAACACAGCTTACCCTGCGTACGTTCCACGCCGGTGGTGTGGCTGCCAATGCCGCCGCCAACGCGTCTATCGTGGCAAAGAACGACTCGCGCATAGAGTTCGACGAGCTGCGCGTGGTTCCGTTTGTGGAGAACGACGGCGAGAAGGACGTCAACTGCGACATGGTGGTAAGCCGTCTGTCTGAGGTGCGCTTCATCGATCCGCATACCGACATCGTGCTCTCCACGCTCAACGTTCCTTACGGTTCAACTCTCTACTTCAAGAACGGAGCACTCGTGAAGAAAGGCGACCTCATCGCCAGATGGGACCCGTTCAATGCGGTCATCGTCACCGAATACGGAGGTACGCTTAAATTCAACGATGTGATAGAGGGCATAACCTATCGTGCCGAGACCGACGAGGCTACCGGACTGACCGAGAAGATCATCACCGACTCTAAGGACAAGTCCAAGGTTCCTACCTGCGACATCATCGATAAGGACGGTGAGGTGATAGGCACATACAACTTCCCGGTGGGCGGACACGTCGTAGTGGAGGACGGACAGACCGTCAGAACAGGTGCCACACTTGTAAAGATTCCGCGTGCCGTGGGCAAGGCTGGTGACATCACCGGAGGTCTCCCGCGTGTGACAGAGCTTTTCGAGGCGCGCAACCCGAGCAACCCCGCTGTGGTTTCTGAAATCGACGGTGAGGTGACAATGGGTAAGGTGAAACGCGGCAACCGCGAGATTATCGTCACAAGCAAGACCGGCGACCAGAAGAAATATCTCGTCAGCCTCTCCAAACAGATTCTTGTTCAGGAGCACGATGCCGTTCGTGCCGGTACTCCGCTTTCCGACGGTATCATCACTCCGGGCGACATCCTCGCCATCAAGGGTCCCACTGCGGTTCAGGAATACATCGTCAACGAGGTTCAGGACGTATACCGTCTGCAGGGTGTGAAGATTAACGACAAGCACTTCGAGATTATCGTGCGCCAGATGATGCGCAAGGTTCAGATAGACGAGCCGGGCGATACCACGTTCCTCGAGCAGGAGATGGTGGACAAGCTCGACTTCGCCGAGGAGAACGACCGCATATGGGGCAAGAAATATGTGACCGATGCGGGCGACTCCGAAACACTGAAGGTGGGTCAGATCATCTCCGCACGCAAGCTGCGCGACGAGAACTCGAGTCTCAAGCGTCGTGACCTCCGTCTGGTTCAGGTGCGTGACACCATCCCCGCAACATCCACACAGATACTCCAGGGCATCACTCGTGCGGCGTTGCAGACCAAGAGCTTCATCTCTGCCGCATCGTTCCAGGAGACAACAAAGGTGCTCAACGAGGCTGCCATACGTGGTAAGGTAGACCGTCTGGAAGGTATGAAGGAGAACGTGATAACCGGTCACCTCATTCCTGCCGGTACAGGACTCCGCCAGTGGGAGAAACTCATCGTCGGCTCGAAGGAAGAGTACGACCGCATCCTTGCTAACCGCAAGACCGTGCTCGACTTTGCCGGTGAGAACGAGTCTGCCGAATAATGCATAATGTTCCTGTGCCATGTAAGTGGCAACGGAAAATATAAGTCAAAAGGAGACTGCGTCTGACGCAGTCTCCTTTTTCTGTTTATTGCCTGTTCTTCAGTGCTGTGTACTTTCTCGTACCTCGGAATAAGTCATTATACTTCATTCGTGTTTCGTGTTGCTGTCAGTCAGATTGGTTTCTGATTTTTCCCGGTGTAACCCGCTACATCTTTGATAAGGCTGGACACAATCCGGCTGACAGAAGTACGAAAAGCGAATGGAAGTATGATGACCGCTTTTGGTTAATCCATCAGGGGCTGAATTTATGAGTGGTTACTCACCCACACAAACCAACATGTTCCCAAATAATCATCTACGTTGATATCAACCTTTTCCTTGTCATTGTCGCTCTCCATCCGATTCATTGTTTTCTCTTTCCTTACTGAACGCCTTTATTTCGTCAGCAAGGATTTTCTGTAGTTTCTCCTTAGGAACTGTCGGCTGATAATCCGCCACCCGCAATGTGCTTTCCCGTATCTTCGGGTGTACAACGGCTTCAACTCTAATCTAACGTGAGTTCGACGAATTGTAAGTGTCTGTAAATTTGGTGATTAGCGAAAATTGTTGTAATTTTATAGTGCTAAAATAAAAAGAATTACAAACAATAATCGCTATGATCACCGAGGACAAAGTTATAGAAAATCTATGGAAAAACCTCCGAAATAAAGCAGATTAACGCAATGCAATCTGTGAACTAAGCAATTAGGGGAAAATCACAGAAGTTGGGAAGAGGGCTGAAAACCGTTTCCAAACGGATTAAAGCAGGAAAACGGTTTCCTATTCGTTACCCGATGAAAGTGCAGATTTAACAGTCTCCGTTTTATTTGTGCCGTTCTGCGTAGGTTTGCTTGCCAAGGTTTAACTCGTTGATTTATATTTTGCACTCAAAAAAAAACGAGTATAGCAAGAAGTACATTTCGCATGCTGTTCTATGCGAACGGCAGCAAGGAGAAGAACGGAATTGTCCCCATCATGGGACGGGTTACAATTAACGGGACGGTGGCACAGTTCTATACTCTCGGCATACACTCAATAAAAGAAAATGGTTGTTGAAAAGAAAGGGCAAACGATAACTCCACTCCGACCTTGCCTTTTCTTTTCGTATCCGTTTGTTGTGCGATATGCTTTTGTTGAGAGATCGTTTAGAATGTATTTTACTATATATCATATTGTTATCTTCTAAATTCAATAGTTCAACATTTTTGTGGTTACCTGCAAGTCGGTACGGCAAATTACACAAACGGCACTTGTTATTTTGATGAAATGATGAAAGCATATATAAGCATGAAGAATAACAGTGGTTTACATCCTCATCAAACACTCAACAAAAGGATTTGGCTGATGAAAAGAGAAAGCGGACGCAACCCCACACATCGCTTTTCTCTTGGTGAACGGTTTGATGAAACGCCGATGAAGATTTATTATATTAGTTATCAATATATTAGGCTATCCAATCATCAATTCATCGGATTTTCATCCCTCATCAAGTCCGCTGTGGGAACGGCAGCACTATCCCAGCCTGTATGCCTATATGCGGACATGCAATCATGCCGGCACAGCGGCAAGGGATACCATACGAGGCTGGCAAAAAGAGAAACAAAGACAAGCCAACATCACTGCCATAGGCTTTTGAAAAACAAAAAGCCATAGCTCATTAGGGCGTTTTCTTCACGCACCGTTGACGCTAATGCTAAAAATGCCCCAATGAACCAGCGGGGTTGCACCCCTCTGGACACCCCGTTTGTTCCAAAAGCAGCAGCAAGCTGTCCTTTGAGTTGCCCAAAGACTTATGAGTTACTCCAAGGTCGGGGCATTGTTTTTCTATGGTAGCAAGTTTGTGTTTCAGGCGTACCAAAACTGATTAGCCCCATGCTCAAAGAAATTCGATGTTTATATCGTTGCTTAACTTACAACTTGTAGTTACAATTCTCTCTTGCAGTTGGGAAGGAATGCCAATAGAAGATAAATCTGTTCCTTTATCTCTGTGGATGGGAAGAATGGCAAGCCGAGGGTTGGTCAACTCGCAGACACGACGCAACGTATCTGCCATGGCATGTCCGCTGGTATGAAGTTGCACCACTTCTGCAAATCGTTTTTGCAAGTATACATAATCTTCATTTCTTGTGTCATCCCTGTTAATGTACCCATCCCACATGGAATAAATAAGGAGAGGCTTTCCTTCTACAGGCAGCATTGGCAAAATCAAATCCAATAGTCTGTTGAATGAAGCACTCGCCCGTATAAACATAGTAAATCCTTTTTCCTGCATCCATGCTTTCAGCTTAGGATTCTTTTCCGAATAAGTATATATCTTGCCAAAATCAAAACAAGGCGATTTCTTTCCCGCTGTTTCAGAAAATAAAGCAAGGATGTCCTTCTGGTATTCATCGGCCAGTAAAGGACGTTTGGGAAACATGCTTCGAGTAGCATTCTTGAAACTTGCCAGCCGTTCCATATCCGTTGACGAACAATGAACAAACACATACTTATGCTCTTTCATCAGTTCGACGGCTTTTTGTGACAATGCCCTTTCAGTCAGAATAGTTTCATCCTTTCGGGCAAGCATAGTTCCTTCTATGATTAACGCATCCACTTGACCAATGTACTTTTGGATGATGGGTAGCAATCCTTTACTAAGATAACCATGTCCACGAAAATCACCCGTGTGAAGAATACGTTTCCCGTCCGCTTCTATCAGGAACATATAAGCATCGTAGGCAGAGTGGCTGGCAAAATAGGGAGTAACTATAATGTCTCCAAAATGCAATGTTTGGTTCTCGTGAAACGTGTGCATCTTCGAAGCCACAGTTAAGGCACGACAGTATTTTTGTTGCAAGGACGGGGCTCGCAGACAACATAATTGCTTGTATTTCCTGCAAACCACTTGTTTGGCAACCTCGCCAATATATTGCGGAATGTTATTCGGTACATGATGGAATAATCCGATGTGGTCGCCATGATAATGCGTGTATAATATGGCTGAACAATCTTTTGTGATTTCTGCTATTGCACGGTCGTTGTCATAAGCATCCTCATCTTCTGCATGGTTGGGTAAATTATGCCCTAAATCGATAATGATGCTTGCGTGGGCTGTCGATATGCGAGTAATCTGTCCGCCAATCTGCGTGGCACGATAAATGGTTATCTGCATAAATCTTGGTAGTTTATGATGGAGGTCGCAAATATAGTTTTTTCTTTCAGCTTTTCTATCGCTTTTATGCGTTCTTCCCTTTGTCGGGAAAGTTTGTCTTTGTACGTGTTTATGATTAACAACTCTGGCTTTAACGTAACACGTTCTATTTCGGTTTCCCCATCCCATATGCCAATTCGTTTCTTAATCCGCAATAACTTGGCGTAGTAATCTTTCAGTGTTTTCGCATGTTCGCGGATGAAATCACCGTATCTCGTCATCTGCCCAATGATTTCGGGTGCTTTTCCTTTACTTCTTAAACGAGAATCAGTTATTAGCTTCAACTCAATGAAGGTCAAAATACTTTCTTTCAGTTCCGCCAAGTCGAATCGGACGAGATTGTCTTTTCCTATCCGATAGGCAAATTCTGAATCAATGTAACGTTTTGGAAAGTATAATTTCAGTTTTCCTTGAATCCATTTTTCGCTGGATATGTGTACTCCATCTTGTTCGTCCGTTTCTTTTCTTTGGGGTAACTTATGATATTCTTGGCGGATTTTTTTCTTGATGAATTCCAAGTTTTCCTTGTTCTGGAGCATGGTTATGCAATCCTTATACAGCTCCCTGCCATCGTGTCCGCCCAAATATTTCTGATGCGTTTCTGCTGTGATTTTCCCATTTCTCCATTGCACCTTGGCCACGTTCCCTCCGTAATAATATACGTTGGCGTAGTTATCCTTGCGGATTTCCACATACAGTTCTTTATCTGCTAAAATGTTCATCCACCATTGAGGAGGGTTATCTTTCAATTCTTGCCATAGGATGCATTCTTCATCCAAGGCATTAAAACTGCCATTTGTTGTAGGTTTGAGGATGTTCATGTCTATTTCTTTTCACTGAGCTTCCATTTATAAGAATTGTTTATAATCTCCGCAGTTTTATTTTATATCGCATCTGTTATGGCTTCAATATGTTTGCAGAGGTATCTCATAGTACAAAATAACTATTTTTTTCCACAATAATGAATCTTGTATTTAAATGTTATTGCGATATGCTTTCTTTTTGTATATTTGCATCCATAAGAGTTACCCGAACAAGCAAAGCGATGCAGACCACGGCAATTAGGACGGTTGCCAACTCATTACCCCAAATCGAGGTAATTCTTCTAACTCTCTTGATTTCAGGGAGATATATTCCTTATACAAATTTATAAAAATATTCTGTATGGCAGACGACTTCTGCAAGTTTTTTGACGCAATGATGGCAAAATATACGCTCAAACCCCTCAAAAAGCGGAAATATCACCGTTCTTCTATCATGTCAAGGGCGGAAGTTATGATGATTATCATCGTTTTTCATGATTCGGGTTATCGTTGTCTCAAACACTTTTATCTTGAACGGGTCTGCAAGCATATGCGCCATCTCTTTCCACAAGTTATCTCTTACAACCGTTTCGTAGAAATCCAACGTGATGTAGCAATTCCTCTTGCCTTGTTCATAAAGAAAGTACTTTTAGGAAAATGTACTGGCATCAGCTTTGTGGACAGTACTCCTTTGCGTGTTTGTAAGAATCAGAGAATACATATCCATAAGGTGTTCAAGGGAATAGCCCAAAGGGGTAAGTGTTCCATGGGATGGTTCTTCGGTTTTAAGCTGCATCTCATTTGCAACGAGAAGGGAGAATTACTCAACTTTATGATAACTCCCGGAGATGTGGATGACCGAAAACCTTTGGAATACAAGGCATTTATTGATTTCATATATGGCAAACTCGTTGGGGACAAAGGCTACATAGGAAAGAATCTCTTCCAAAGACTCTTTGTAGATGGGATACAGCTCATCACTAAGTTGAAAAGCAATATGAAAGGGGCGTTGATGAGTGTGGCGGACAAATTGCTCCTCAGAAAGAGAGCAATTATAGAAACCGTCAATGACGAACTCAAGAACATAGCACAGATAGAGCATTCAAGGCATCGTTCTTTTGATAACTTCATCGTCAACTTATTGGGAGGATTGGCTGCTTACTGCCTGTTTCCAAAGAAACCATGTATACAGGTACACAGAACTTTAGATACACAATTAGCGCTGTTCTAAATTCATCGAACTCACGTTAATCTACCTTTTTGGGCAGCTTGTTTGAAGTCTTTTCTATTTTCTTTTCATTGCTTGCCACTCTGCGCTCCACCTTCTTTATATCCTCTGCAGGTGGAAGGTTTTCTGGTTTTATGCCACGTTGTCCCAGCATCTGCCTTACGCTGACATTGTTCTGGACGTGCTCTGTTGTTATGCTCTGCTCTCCATGAAGGTCTTTTTGCTCCACGTTGTAGTTTGTCATTTCGGTGGCGAGGTTCTTGGCAGCAATGGTCAGCGTTGGAAGAAAATCAGCCAACGGTCGTGTCGACTTGATTCCAAGGCGGCGTTTCATGTCCTCGGTGGTATGTCCGCCAAACAAAGCCGTGTCGCCTTTTGAACGTATGCGCCCGAATCCCCTGTCGTCAACGCCACGTTCATATATGTTACGCGACAGTTGTTTCTCCGAAGCGCGCAGCCGGTCGCGTGTATCCAGACGAGACACTTGCTGCAAATGCTCGGCTATAAGCTCAGCCCGCCTTGTCTGCAATGCAAAGTAGCCTTGTGCAAATGCAATCTCCTCTTTCTTAGGGTCGCCGTTCTGAGCAATGAGATAACAGGCAAAGCGCGTAAGCATGTAGTCCTTGACTTCACGCTTGGCACCCTTTGCTAAGCTTATCATTTTCGTGACCTCACGAAAATGATAAGCTACATTGATTTTCTGTGACTTGCATGATTCAACAGCCCGCCCTATAGCAACCATGAAGTTCTCCCAGCGGGCATAGCCAAGAACCGACTGAAGCTCACGGGCAAACCACACTTCAACCTTTTCATTGCCATTGTCGCTCTCAATGTGGTGTGTTATCTCGTTGAAAGCCGATGTGTGCTGGTTTATTCTTTGAATGTCCATATTATAAGTCTCTTTGTTTCTTTTCTCATCCCTCCCCACCAATCGCCTTTATCTCGTCATCAGTCATTTTCTGTAAATTCTCTTTCGGTACTGTCGGCTGATGGTCCGCCATCCGTGATGTGCTTTTTCATATATGTGGAGTGGCGGTATCGCCCTTTCTGTTGTCCGGCGGTGTCATGTAGTGCGGATGCGGAGCGTATCAATCACTCATCATATTGATGTATGATTCTGACCACAAAGATAACTATAAAAACGCAACAATCAGGCATAAGTGTGTCCGGAGTTGTGCTTGTCTGTCAAGTGGGCGTACATAAAGATAGCTGTAAGCTGATTGTGAAATGAAGACACATGGAGTGAATACACGTAAAAACAGCAGAGCGGGGCGCGTCAGTTTCGTATGTGGCAACCGTCTTTTTTCTTGTATTTTTGTTTTTTTATGAAGTGAGACCTTGTCCTGTGGATTGATATTCCTATCTTTGCGATACGTCTTCCGGCACATTGTCCGGATATGTGTTTTCCTATTCCGAATATCTGAAAGTTATGAGACATCTGTATATCTTTATGGCGTCGGTGCTGTGCGCATGTGCTTCCGGCTGTATGTCGGGGCTCTCCGGCAAGTGGAAGTGGCTGGCACACAGCTCCGGTTATGAGGCTGACACCGTCCTTCCCGACAGTCTGAAACCATCGCGGCAGCCGTATGAGGGCTTTGTGTGGGACGAGGTGAGGGGCGCCGGACTGCGCTTGCTTGCCCTGCGTAACGGCAGCATGCGTGTCATGGCAGACCCGTCATTGCCGGGCATGGTGCTTGTGAGGGACGGCAGTGCAAGTCCTGTGCGGCTCATACAGGTGTTCGACATCGGCGGCGGAGGCATCAGCGTCTTGACAGACACGCTCAGTGCGCGTGGGGAATTGCCTGTAGGCGAGACGTGCCGGTTCAGGAAGATTGACTCAGGCAGGGCGGGCGTGAGCAGATATATACTCGTGCCTTACGGTGACTATGCCGCACATGTTGATTCCGTCTCGGCTCTCGGACCTGTGCCTTCGACCTGCGGAGGATGGGGTGTGGGCAACAGCGGCATGCGCTATTTCGAGACATACGACAGCAGTCCGTCAAAGGCGGTTTTTGTGGAGATAGGGCAGGAGATGCCGCTCTTCGACGAAAAAAGCATAATCCTTGCCGACACCGGGTCTGATGCCATATCAAGAGATGTGTTGTATACCCTTGAGGGCATTCTGAGAATGGGACACGAAGTGAGGTCGTTTGTGCCTTCGGGCAGCGATAAGGAATATTGGGTGGTGGACAAGACGGGAAAGCTTGGCGGCATGTACGACCGTGTTACCGGTGGAAAGACAAACGGCAGTCCGGTGAGGGCGGTTCTCAAGTTGGAGTATGGCGGCAGACGCGGTGACGGCTTTGCCGGACAGTATGACGGGGTGTGGCTTGTGCGTGAGGTGGTGCGCGTCGCTTCCGTCTGATGCCTCATCGTCTTCTTCCGGTCCTTTCCGGCATGGTTGGCACGGTGTGTTTTCGTGCCCGTAATACACACTCATGTATACCGGTTTGCGAAAGAGGCTCTTTGGGGCTGTGGAAAAGCCTTTTCGGGACGATGAAAGAGCCTCTTTCGCAGCCTCAAAGAGCCTCTTTCGCAACGTGCTGTCTATCAGTTGGTTGCGTGGTGTGTTCTCGCTGACCGTCTGTCAGTGTCTTTTCCGTCATCCGCCTTTGTCTGACCGCTGTCTGCATCGTGTGGTTTTGTGAGTCTGGCAGATTGTCTTTGGTTCTGTTTTCATGAAAACAGTTTGATTTTGAAGAGGGAGAGTCAGCATGTAAGCGATTCATTTTTTGTTTCATATTTTTGCGAATGTAAGTCGGATATGTTATCTTTGCATAAGCTAAGCTGCACTCGGCAATCAAAGAGCAAGCTCTCATTGCGCTCGTTTGCATTATCTTTGCAAAAGACAGGCTGCACTCGGGAAGCCGGAATAAAAAAACTTTCCGTCAGTCAGCGGCATATTTAAGGAATATACTCAGTGCGCTGTGTTCCATATGGCATCAGCTTTATGATATGGCGCAATTTATTTTTTTATATCTAAAACTAAAAAATTATCATGGACGAAAACAACAATCAGAAACAGGGCTTTCCCATTGAGCTCAATGCGGAGACAGCCCTCGGCGAATACGCCAACCTTGCTTTGATAAGCCATTCAAGTTCCGACTTCGTTATCGACTTCGCACGCATGCTCCCCGGCATGCCCAAACCGCAGGTGCGCAGCAGGGTCGTTCTTGCTCCGGAACATGCGAAACGTCTCCTCCAGGCGTTGCAGGAAAACATATACAAATACGAGCAGTCGTTCGGTAAGATTCAGATACCCAACCAGCAGGGACGCACCATCGCTCCGTTCAACAGCGGTACAGGCGAGGCGTGAGCATACTTGTTTTTCTGAAAGATACATGGCAGGGATGAGTTTGCTCATCCCTGCTTTTTTTATTCGTTTTACGTTTTCCTTGTCCAGTTTTTTTTGTTGTTGTTTCATACTGTTGTAATCCGGTATGCGCGTTACGCTTCTTTGACATACCGTAATGCGTTTGTAGCCTCACCGTCCATCCTGAATCTCTATTTGTTTTTCGTAGCGGTTATGTGTCAGTAGCCCGATGTTGTTTGTTCGTCCTGCATGTCCGATGTGGCTGTATGCATTTTCTGATGTTGGAATATGTGCATATGTGTATAGTTGTTTTTCATGTATAACAATATTTAAAAATATCTACACCTCTAATGCAGAGGTGTATGCATATTGTGATGTATACTGTTCTAAACATCAGCAAAATTAAGATTAAAGTACGACTTAGCAAAATATATGGCATTATAATTAACATAAATACATATATATTAACTAATAAAGCTACTCGTGTTGGTTGAATATAAGAGATAAATGCAATATTCAAATATCTCCATTTCCTCGATTGTGTGAAAACATATACACCTCTGCATTAGAGGTGTATGGTTCTCAAAGCATGTACGGCATGTTTTTTAAGTCCGTATGACTGAAAAAGGCACCGTGATGCGGAATCTCTCATAAGCGTCGTTTCGTGACAAAAGCTGCGTTCACTTACATTAAGTTTTATCCATAAACAGGCAATAAATTCTATTACAACGAGGCATACCGGACTATCTTGAATTCCGGAAAGCCACACCGCCACATCCTGACGGCAACGGTGAGAAATGAATGTATAAAACCAACGAAAATAAAAAGGAAATGAAGAAAATGTATGAAAAACCATCCGTCGATGTAATTGCGATGGAAACGGAACAGTCGATGGCTACCATGTCATCGTACAACACTACCGGCGATGAGACGAATCAGGGATTTGACATCATTGAGGGCGATCCGTCGCCTGACGGCACAGACCTTAGGGGCAACGCCACGTACGGTCCTACTGATAACTGGGCAAAATCGCACAATGTGTGGGAATGAGAGTGAATGACTGAAGAAAAGAAGAACAACAACAAGAAGAAAAAGAAAGGAAAAACGAGTTATTATGAAACATTTTAGTACATTTGTATCGATGTTCCTGCTGCTACTCATGGGTGGCGTGCAGACTGCGACGGCGCAGGATGACAGCGACTGGGAGATCTACGCGAAGGATCCTAATGCTTTAGTTGGACAATACGTATATCTTTATAATGTCACCCAGCATGCGTTCCTTAATGCCGGAGGCAACTACGGAATGAATAGTATAATGAACGAAAGAGGTATAAGGCTTACGCTGGAGCGTGACAGTGAGGGGGACTACAATTTAAGAGGTCCGATAATGAACACGGCACAGGGCGCCTATCTCGGCTTTGTTGAGGAAAATGAAGTTTATCCTGTTTATGTGGACAGGGCAAACGCGGATACTGAGAGCGACAAGAGTAATGACTTTGCGAAAATTGATTTCGTGTTAGCAGAAAATAATACATATTATATTCGCAACCAGAAGTCGCAAAAATATGTGGAAGGTTGGTTCGGTTCTGGACACTGGGAGACAGTCACAAGGTACTGGAATTACGATGGAAACAGGCACGCGGTTTATGCGGAAGAAACGAGTCAGCGCAATTCTGACGTGTGGTGTCTTATTTCGATAGATGATTACCGCCGACTTACTCAGGATATCGCGCAGGTTGGTAACTACAATGTGAGCGGTCTGTTGTACAATACACGCTTCATCCGTAACGTGAGCGATGAGGGTAACCTTTTCTGGAAAACAACCGGACTCAATTATCTTTCGAGCGATTACTGCACAGCCATAAACCCGAAACTCGGAACTAATGAAAGCGGTAAAAACAATACATATGCACGGCTTTATGGTTCATACGGCTGCTTGGAGATTGGTAGTGCCACCGGAACTTTCTATCAGGAGGTGGAAGATTTGAGACCGGGTCTATATAAAGTGTCTGCCCAGGCGTTCTTCGATTTGCATGATGATGCTCCTTATAAAAACGGTGCGTACAACGAAAGTAATCCTGCAAACGCAACCAACGCATACCTCTTCGCCAACGACAATAAAGAGCCGATACCTGCGCTCACCGATGATCAGTATGATGAATTCATGGCTATTGTGAATGATCATTACAATCAGCTTAATGAAGAAGGTCAGTCATCAGACGGTACTCCTAACAGACAACTGTTCCGCCGTAACGTTCCTGCGTCAGTATACATGACCGGTAAAAATACGTTCGCACCTGATGAGAGTAATTTCGTGGTAGAGGTGTTCGTGATGGTGGGAATTGATAGGACACTCAGACTCGGTGTAGGTAAGGATGAAGAAGGTGGTCGTGTGTACATGGACAACATGACTCTGACATATATGGGTAACCCACAGGAGAAATCTTACGGCTTCGGCGTCGACGCTTATGGTGACTATGATGCTGTGGATCCGTATACATACAGCAAGGACGGATATGTATTCTATCTCAGCCGCAAGTTTGTGGGAAGCAATGAAGGTAATGGATGGAACTCTCTCACACTGCCTGTAAATCTCTCTCCATCGCAGTTGCGCAGAGCTTTCGGTAATGACATGAAACTTGTAAAGCTCGTTGGAGTCAACCAGCAGAATCCTCAGCAGATACTCTTCAAACCGGTTGACCTGAGTGGAGGAGAAGATCTTGAGGCAGGAGAGTGCTATCTGGTGAAGGTGACTAATGGTCCTGTCGGTTCAGACACTGGTACAGAAGGCAATCCTTTTGTATTCAACAGGATAGACGAAAGCAAGGGAGATGCCGCATACAATGATATAGAAAATGTTAAATATCATTATGGCTATGTATACAGCTTTGAGGGAGTTTCTTGCCCTGGTGGAATCAGCAAAGGTGCTGTCAGCGGAACAACAGATGACGGTAAGCTCAAATGGACAACACACTATTATCATCCAAGTAGTCCTGGAAATTCTTATGCAGCTCCCGCAGGCTCATACGTAATGAGCGGAGGCGACATGTATCATCTGAGTTCCGAATGGAGTAACGGTCTGATTGGTACCGCATGGTATATCGAGGAGACCAACCCGACGTCAGAAACAAAGACCCTCGTGATAGACAATGGCAACGGAACGACCGACATCAACGGCATCGTGACAGAGACACCTGCCGAAAAGGCTGTCGAGGGTGTGTACACCATCAACGGTCAGAAGATTGCTTCAGACAAGTCGCTCAACGATCTGCCCAAGGGCATATACATCGTGAACGGTAAGAAACATATCGTAAGATAAGAAAGAAATTCATCATGCGTTAATGTTCAACCGTGAGGCTGGA
>OOCH01001010.1_pt1 | contig 24361 bp, 15 predicted proteins | sample 1671641 | NCBI WGS metagenome assembly OOCH01 (sample SAMN06348177, study PRJEB24527) | human gut metagenome | biome: human gut; feature: ankylosing spondylitis patient; material: feces | host: Homo sapiens | place: China | collected 2015-10
CCGCCGTTAGTGCCTCATGCCGAAAATGAAGTCGGTTCGTATCGCCGTACTTTCAAAGTGCCTGCCGATTGGAAAGGACGTAGGGTAGTACTTTGCTGTGAGGGGGTAATCTCTTTCTATTATGTATGGGTGAACGGTAAATTGCTCGGATATAATCAAGGTTCGAAAACAGCGGCTGAATGGGATATTACAGAGGTATTGACCGAAGGAGAGAACGTAGTAGCTTTGGAAGTCTACCGTTGGAGTTCGGGTGCTTATCTGGAATGTCAGGATATGTGGCGTTTGAGCGGTATCGAACGGGATGTATATCTTTACAGTACCCCCAAACAATATATCGCCGACTACAAACTGAATGCCTCTTTGGATAAGGAAAAGTACAAAGACGGATTTTTCGGACTTGAAGTGACGGTAGAAGGTCCGTCTTCTACGGTAAGCTCGATTACTTATACACTGAAGGATACCTTCGGCAAAGCTGTTCTGAAGGATGCTATCAATATCAAATCCCGTGGATTGAGTAATTTTATAGCATTTGAAGAGAAGAAGATTCCTAATGTAAAACCGTGGAGTGCCGAATATCCTAATTTGTACACATTGGTGCTTGAACTGAAAGATGCACAAGGGAAAGTAACCGAACTGACCGGCTGTGAAGTCGGTTTCCGTACTTCGGAAATCAAGGACGGACGTTTCTGTATTAACGGTGTTCCGGTGCTGGTGAAAGGGACGAACCGTCACGAACATTCGCAACTGGGACGTACCGTAAGCAAAGAACTGATGGAACAGGATATCCGCCTGATGAAACAGCATAATATCAACATGGTGCGTAACTCACATTATCCGACTCATCCGTACTGGTATCAGCTTTGCGACCGCTACGGGCTGTATATGATTGATGAGGCGAATATCGAATCGCATGGCATGGGATACGGGCCTGCCTCCCTTGCCAAAGACAGTACTTGGCTGACCGCTCACATGGACCGTACACACCGTATGTACGAACGTTCCAAGAATCATCCGGCTATCGTGATCTGGTCACTGGGCAATGAAGCCGGCAACGGTATCAACTTCGAACGTACTTACGACTGGCTGAAATCGGTAGAGAAAGGCCGTCCCGTGCAATATGAACGTGCTGAACTGAATTACAACACGGACATCTATTGCCGTATGTACCGCAGTGTGGACGAAATTAAGGCATACGTGGGTAAGAAGGATATTTACCGTCCTTTCATTCTTTGCGAATATCTGCACGCTATGGGTAACAGTTGCGGTGGAATGAAAGAATACTGGGAAGTCTTTGAAAATGAGCCGATGGCACAAGGGGGCTGCATTTGGGACTGGGTGGATCAGAACTTCCGTGAAATAGACAAAGACGGAAAATGGTACTGGACTTATGGAGGCGATTACGGACCGGAAGGAATCCCCAGCTTCGGTAATTTCTGTGGCAACGGTCTGGTGAATGCTGTTCGTGAACCGCATCCGCATCTACTCGAAGTGAAGAAAATATATCAGAACATCAAAGCGACTTTGTCAGACCGGAAGAATCTGAAAGTCTGCATAAAGAACTGGTATGACTTCTCTAATCTGAATGAATATATCCTGCGTTGGAATGTGAAAGGGGAGGATGGAACCGTACTTGCCGAAGGCACGAAGGAAGTAGACTGCGAGCCGCACGCTACGGTAGATGTCACTTTGGGTGCCGTCAAACTTCCGAATACCGTTCGGGAAGCCTATCTGAACCTAAGCTGGAGCCGTAAAGAGGCCACTCCGCTAGTGGATACCGACTGGGAAGTGGCATACGACCAGTTTGTACTTGCCGGTAATAAGAATACGACGGCTTATCGTCCACAGAAGGCGGGAGAAACAGCTTTTGTTGTGGACAAGAATACCGGGGCACTTTCTTCCCTGACTTTGGATGGAAAGGAATTGCTGGCTGCACCAATCACTTTGAGCCTGTTCCGTCCGGCTACGGATAATGATAACCGGGATAGGAACGGAGCCCGTCTGTGGCGCAAGGCAGGTTTGAACAATCTGACACAGAAAGTGGTGTCACTGAAAGAAGAAAAGACATCGGCAACGGTCCGTGCTGAGATTCTTAATGGGAAAGGACAGAAAGTAGGAATGGCGGATTTTGTTTATGCACTCGACAAGAACGGGGCATTGAAGGTTCGCACCACCTTCCAGCCGGATACGGCGATTGTGAAGTCGATGGCTCGTCTGGGGCTGACCTTCCGCATGGCAGATGCTTATAATCAAGTATCTTATCTGGGACGTGGCGATCATGAAACGTATATCGACCGCAACCAGTCCGGTAGGATAGGACTGTATGATACGACGGTAGAACGGATGTTCCACTATTACGCTACCCCACAATCTACAGCTAACCGGACAGATGTACGCTGGGCGAAACTGACGGACCAGGCAGGCGAAGGTGTCTTTATGGAATCGAATCGTCCTTTCCAGTTTAGTATCATTCCTTTCTCGGATGTATTATTAGAGAAGGCGCACCACATTAATGAACTGGAGCGTGACGGAATGATAACCATACATCTGGATGCCGAACAGGCAGGAGTAGGTACGGCTACCTGCGGACCGGGTGTATTGCCGCAATATCTGGTACCGGTGAAAAAGCAGAGTTTTGAATTTACGCTTTATCCGGTAAAATAGCCTGAAACTGATTGCATTTGGATAGAAATATTGCATTGAGATAGAATATAGGGGAGCGAATGGCATGGATTTAGCGAAGTTTAATGAAAAGCGCTTCGGGAAAGCCATGAAATTTGCTCCTTTATATTTATCTTTGTCTCATTAGCATTAAATCAATATTTATTATGATGAACAAACTACTTACTTCTCTCTTTTTATCTTCTGTGATAACGTTGGGCGGATGTGGACTGACGAAAGAAAACTACTATGTGAAGCATGTTGAATTTCCACAGGATGCAACCCTCGAACAAAAAATCGATATGGCAGCAAGGCTGGTTCCTACCCCCCAGCAGGCTGCGTGGCAACAAATGGAGCTAAATGCTTTTCTGCATTTCGGTATCAACACATTCACCGGACGCGAATGGGGCGATGGTCAGGAAGACCCTGCTATCTTTAACCCTACAGAGCTGGATGCAGAACAATGGGTGCGCACCTTGAAAGACGCCGGATTTAAAATGGTACTTCTCACGGCAAAGCATCATGACGGCTTTTGTCTGTGGCCTACAGCTACCACGAAACATTCGGTAGCCTCTTCCCCTTGGAAAAACGGTCAGGGCGACGTAGTGAAAGAACTGCGTAACGCTTGCGATAAATATGATATGAAATTCGGAGTCTACCTCTCTCCGTGGGACCGGAATGCGGAATGCTACGGAGATTCTCCTAAATACAACGAATTCTTTATTCGGCAATTAACGGAATTACTTACTAATTACGGCGAAGTGCACGAAGTGTGGTTTGACGGCGCAAACGGAGAAGGACCGAACGGAAAGAAACAAATCTATGACTGGGATGCGTTCTACAAGACTATCCAACAGTTGCAGCCGAAAGCGGTGATGGCAATTATGGGCGATGATGTCCGTTGGGTAGGTAATGAAAAAGGATTGGGACGCGAAACGGAATGGAGTGCAACGGTGCTGACTCCGGGCATTTATGCTCGTTCCGAAGAAAACAACAAACGACTGGGCGTCTTTAGCAAAGCCGAAGATTTAGGAAGCCGTGCGATGCTGGAAAAGGCAACGGAGTTATTCTGGTATCCTTCGGAAGTAGACGTGTCTATCCGTCCGGGATGGTTTTATCATGCGGAAGAAGACAGCAAAGTGAAATCCTTAAAACATCTGGCTGATATCTATTTCCAGTCGGTAGGCTATAACTCGGTGCTCTTGCTGAATATTCCTCCCGACCGCAGAGGATTGATTAATGAAGCGGATGTGCAGCGGTTGAACGAATTTGCTGCTTATCGGGAGAAGATATTTACGAACAACCGGGTAGAGAAAGGAAGAAAAGACTGGGAGGCTGTTTCCGGCAGTGAAACTGTTTATTCCTTGAAACCGGAGTCGGAAATCAACGTTGTGATGTTGCAGGAAGATATCACGAAAGGGCAACGGGTGGAGTCTTTCACCGTAGAGGCATTGACGGAACAAGGCTGGCAGGAAGTGGCGAAAGGAACGACTGTAGGCTATAAGCGTATGGTTCGTTTTCCGGCAGTAAAGGCTACCCAGCTTCGGGTGAAGATCAACGAATGTCGTCTGACGGCTCACATCAGTCAGGTGGCAGCCTACTATGCAGACCCTTTGGAAGAAGAGAACCGGACGGAAAACTGGAACAATCTGCCTCGTGCTTCATGGAAACAGGTGGCTGCTTCTCCGTTGACCATTGATCTGGGCAAAGAGGTCGAAATCTCCGCATTTACTTATGCGCCTCTGAAAGCGGAAGCGAAACCGACGATGGCTTTCCGTTACAAATTCTACGTGAGCGCAGATGGCAAGAACTGGAAGGAAGTGCCTGCCAACGGTGAGTTCAGCAATATCATGCATAATCCGTTGCCGCAGACTGTCACTTTCGGTCAGAAGGAAAAGGCACGCTTTATCAAGCTGGAAGCTACCACCCCTACGGCTACAACGGCGCAAGTAGAAATGAATGAAATCGGAGTGACCGTAGCTCCTTGACGAAGCTTTGAATTTTAACTTAATAAGTACATCACTTTGAGAATAGATACTTATTCATTCTAACCTAATAATTATCAAAAGACAAAATGAGAAAAGAATTTTATGGTATATTACCTTTAGCGTTAACTTCCTGTCTGGCTTCTCAGGCCACTGCTCAGGAGAAACAGACCCAGCGTCCGAATGTTGTTTTTATCTATGCGGATGATATCGGTTACGGCGATTTGAGTTGTAACGGAGCCAAGACTATTCATACTCCTAATGTGGAACGTCTTGCCAAAATGGGAGTACGTTTTACCAATGCGCACAGTGCAGCTGCTACCAGTACGCCTTCCCGCTATGCGATGCTGACCGGCGAATATGCATGGCGCAAAGCCGGAACAGGTATTGCTGCCGGAGACGCTGCGGCTATTATCCGTCCGGAACGCTATACGATGGCGAACCTGTTCAAGGATGCCGGATACAACACCGGAGTCGTAGGCAAATGGCATCTGGGACTGGGCGACAAGGGCGGAGAACAAGACTGGAACAAGCCTTTGCAGCCGGGAACGAATGATATCGGCTTCGAATATTCCTTTATCATGGCAGCTACGGGCGACCGTGTTCCTTGTGTATTTGTAGAGAATGATCAGGTGATCAACCTTGATCCGAATGATCCGTATTACAATTATGAATACGCGTACAGAACAGGCGATACATCCGTTATTAAAACAGATGAACAGGAAGCGTTTTTTGAAGGCTTGTCCGCTTGTCTGGATGCTGCATTTGAGTATAATACCCTGTTTGAACAGGAAAAAGCAGTACACGATTACATGGTGTTAAATTCAGCATATGATTATGAAAGTTATCAGAACGGAACCGTACCGGAGGTATCACATACGGCAGAAGGCATATTTGTCTATAAGACAGCGGTATGTGACGGATATGCCGGTGCGTTTAAGCTGTGCATGGATATTTTAGGAATTCCATGTGAAACGATTACCGGAACAGCAGGTGGTATCGGACATGCATGGAATGCGGTAATGCTTGATGATGAGTGGTATATGGTAGATGTAACATGGGATGATCCGGTACCGGATACGCCGGGACAGGTGCTGTATGGGTATTTTAATATTACAGATGAAAAAATGAAGCAGGATCATACCTATACAAGTGATATTACGGCAGATGGAACAAAGTATTATTATCTTGGAATGCAGGAAAATTATTTTACAGATGCAGAGATAGATGATTATTATGCTTATATCAGTGAAAAGGCATCAGAAACATCAGGGAATGTTACAATTACGGCAATGGTAGAAAGTACGGATCAGGAAATTGACAGTGAATGGCTGGGTACATTTACAGATTCAGGCAGACTGGAGATTTCATATCGTGAACTGAGTCTTTCAGTTCAGTGGTCAGGGCATATCGCAACATTTACATGGACGTTGAAAAGATAGAAAATATTCAGGAGGAATAACATGGCGTTGTTTATGACACGGAAGAAAAGAGAGCAGATTGGGGATGAGATTGATGATTTACTGATGCGTCAGTATCATCACAGATGTAAGCTCGAAGAGGCACAACAGGCCGGAAACGAAGAACGTGTGCAGTATGAAAAGAATAAGATAGAAGAGGAAGAACTTCAGATTAAGAAATTAAGAAAAAAGCTTGCATAGCAGGCGTGGAGATGCTATGAAGTATTCAATTGTAATCGTTACATATAATCGTTGCGATTTATTAAAAGAGTGTATTACATGTGCGTTGCAGCAGACAATTGCTGCAACGCATATTGTCGTAATTGACAATGCATGCACAGATGATACCGACAGGTATTTAAACAGCCTTTCAATACCGCAGCTTGTACATTACCGGCTGGATCATAATGCAGGCGGGGCCGGCGGCTTTTATGAAGGACTCAAAAAGGCGCATGAACTGGGAGATGAAGCACACATTATAATAGATGATGATGCAATGCTTTCTAAAGATTTTGCAGAACAGCTGCTGGACAAAGCACGGAAAAATCCAGAGATATTTGCATTTGCAGGGGTTGTAAAGACGGATGGCTGTATTGTCCGGGATCACCGTCAGCGGATGAAAAGACCGGGATTCAGAATGGAAAAAATCCCACTGGAGGAATATCAAAAGGAGTCTTTTTACTGTGATACGGCCTCCTTTTGTGGCTTGATGATCCGTGATGAGGTGATTGAGCGGATCGGATATCCGCAAAAAGAGTATTTTATATGGTATGATGATACAGAATACTGTGTAAGAATCCGTGAAATCTCCCAGATTATGGTGATTCCTGCAGCAGTATTAAATCACAAAACGGTGTTTAAACCGATGGACTGGCCAAGGCATTATACATGGAAAGATTACTATGGAATCAGAAACCGCATGCACATGGTGCGTACCCATGGAAATTTGTGGGACTATGTGGTTTTGCGGCTGCTTTTGTGGACGGGCAGCGGTATGCGTAACAGAATATTTGCACTGGTTCATCTGCATCATGAGGATTGGAAAGAAGAAGTATCCATCTATAAGCGGGGAATCCGTGATGGAAAGAAATTTTTAAAAGAGAAACAGAGGTAGAGAAATATGCATAGTGAACAGACGGAACTGCATTTGCAGCATATGATTGAGCGGGCGCAGATGGGAATGCAGGGCGAAGAAAAAGAGATTGAGGAACTGCTTTTTGATGAGGTCTATACGTTAGTTTATACGATTTACAAGGATAAAGAAAAGACACAGAAAGTAGTGCGGACCATTTTGGAAAAGTATGTTGCAAATCTTTCGGACAGAAAAATTCTGGATGTACATAAAAATGTTCAGGTCTATGCAATTGTGCGGATTTATCAGGCGCTGGGTAAAAAGAACGGGACATTATATACAGCAGCTGAAAATATGAAAGAATATGAATACACCGTTATTGCAGATGATTCAGAATTTGAAAAAATTGCAGATACTTACGCAGATGCGTTCGAGAGCGTACATGCCTATAAAGGCAAACCGGAAGCATTTCAGAATTTAAAGGCAGAAAAGATGATAATGGCTGCTTTATATATGTATGAAAAATGTACTGTCAATGAAATCAGCAGAACCTTAAAAATTGATGAAAGCATTGTGAAAAATGAAATTGCACAGTTAAAGGAATGTATGCTCAAAATAGGAAAGAGCATGGCAGTCAAAGAAAAACGGTCACGGGAAAATGTGCAGATGCGTAAAAAGCATGGGATAACGCATCCGGGTGATGAACAGGACGAAAAAGGACTGGTCGACTACCTTTTGCCGAATCTGGGGAAAGGAGCAAGAACAGCAATTGATATAGCAACTTCGGTTGTTGTTATAGCTGTCTATTTTCTGATTTTTCATTAAATGTATTGAAACAACACAAGAATTAGTGTATCATTAATTGATTGCATCTTACAGGGTGCTATATATTGAATTGAGGATAGATTATGAAATTAATTATACAGATACCTTGTTTTAATGAGGCAGAAACCTTAGAGGTTACATTAAATGATTTGCCGAAACACATCGATGGAATTGATGAAATAGAGTATTTGATTATTGATGACGGAAGCCATGACAATACAGCAGAAGTTGCAAAGAAATGGGGGGTGCACTATGTTGTACGCTTTCGCAGGAACAAAGGTCTTGCCAAAGGATTTATGGCGGGGCTGGATGCCTGCTTAAAGAACGGGGCAGATATTATTGTCAATACCGATGCGGACAACCAGTACTGCGGTGCGGATATTGAAACACTGGTCAGACCGATTCTTGACAAAAAAGCGCATATTGTAATCGGAGAGCGTCCGATTGATGATACGGAGCATTTTACACCGTTAAAGAAAAAGCTTCAGCATTTTGGCAGCTGGGTTGTGCGCAAGGCAAGTAAGACGACAATTCCGGATGCGCCAAGCGGATTCCGTGCGTATTCCAGAGAAGCTGCGATGAGAATTAATGTAATTAACGATTATACCTATACACTGGAAACAATTGTACAGTCAGGCCGTGAAAAAATGGCGGTGATGTCAGTGCCAATCCGGACCAACCCCGAATTGCGTGAATCCCGGCTGTTTCACAGCATGTGGGGATATATTAAAAAATCCATGCTGACAATTGTGAGAACCTATCTGATGTACCGCCCGCTATACTTCTTTTTTATGCTGGGAAGTATTCTTGCGCTGGTAGGCGTTGGTTTTTTTGTACGGTATTTTGTATTTTTCTGTTCCGGTGAAGGTGGTGGACATCTGCAGTCACTGATTTTAGCCAGTACTCTTCTGATTGTCGGTTTTCAGACAATTGTGGTCGGGCTGCTCGGCGATGTGATTTCCGCAAACCGTAAGATTTTACAGGATGTACAGTATCATGTAAGGAAAATGGATTACAGCAGACAGGAATGTGAAGATGAAAAATCTTCCGATTTAGTAAAAAATGAGTCAGGGTTATCAGAATGAAAAAAAGACTGCTTATAACAGGTTCGACCTTTCCACGCTATGAAAATGACACCGAACCGAGGTTTATACTGGATTTGGCAAAATATATGAAAGAATACGCAGAGGTGACGGTATTGGTACCGGCAGCGCCCAAAGTGCTGGAGGGCGTGTCCGTGATACGGTATCACTACTTTCCGGTTCATTCATTAGAAACATTATGTTATCCAGGAGCAATCGTACCCAGAATCAGAGAAAAGAAAGTCAGGGGCCTTCTGGTTCCCTGGCTTTTTGTGTCATTATGGGTGCATCTTTTTAAAATGAGAAAGTCCTATGACATTGTTCAGGCAAACTGGCTGATTCCACAGGGAATTGTCCAGTCATTCTTAAAAATGCCGTATATTGTGACCGGACATGGCGCAGATGTGACTTCACTGAATCATGGATTGTTAAAAAAATTAAAAAGAAGATGCTTAAAAAATGCATGGGGCGTCACTGCGGTATCCCAGCCTTTGATGGATGTATTGGATGGCATTTATAAGAATGAAAACCAGGCGGTAATTTCCATGGGGTGCGATACTTCACTTTTCGGACGGCAGTATCGTGAAGAAAATTATTTTGGACAGGGAAATCAAAAGGTACTTTTATTTGTCGGACGTCTGGCAGAAAAAAAGGGTGTGTGCTATGCCATTGAAGCAATGAGAAATGTAGATAATGCAATGCTTGTGATTGCCGGTGACGGACCGTTAAGGGAAGAACTGCAAAGACAGGCTGACAAAGTCATGCGGGGAACCGGTAAAAAAATTGTCTTTCTGGGGGCAAAAACACGTGAGGAATTAAAAAAAATTTATGCTTCGGCAGATTTATTTGTAATGCCAAGCATTACGGCAAAAGACGGAGATAAAGAAGGCTTCGGGCTGGTGATACTGGAGGCGTTTGCTTCGGGGCTTCCGATTGTGGCAAGCCGCTCCGGGGGCATTACGGATATTGTAAAAGACGGTGTCAACGGCTTCCTTGTTGAAGAAAAAGATGTCAGCGGCATGGCAGAACAGATAGACAGGCTCTTGAAAGATGAGGAAATCTATAATAAAATGCAGATAGAGGCCAAAAAGTCGGCACAGCAGTATGATTACAGGCAGATAGCGGCACGTTATGCACGATTTTTAAAATTAATATGATATCAGGGGTTTGTGAGTGCGCGGCACGTAACAATCCGCAGGTATTATAGCGGAGGGATGCCTCGGCATCATAAAATAGAAAAAATGGAGATTAGAGATGGGGAAATTGGACGAACAGCTGATTCAGCTGATAAATAATGAAATAGAAGGAAAAGGCGGCGGATTTGAGGAGTTTTGTACACTGGCATCTGAAGTTGTACAGCCGGTTGTAAAAAAAGTGTTTCCGAAAAATGAAACCTTGTATAAAAAGGCAGTGAAGCAGATTCTGGTGCGGATGTATCAGAAGATTGAAATGGCGGATATGAACCAGATTCAGGAATGGATGGAGCGGTTTGCGCTGGACGTTCTGGAAAAGAATTATCCAAGGGAAACGGCAGCAGCAAAAAAAAGAGAAGCGCGGCCGGAGCAGGAAACGGTAAAGAATGAAGAAAGTTTACAAAAAAGCGCCCGGACAGAAGAACAGGAACAGGATGAACTCATTGCGGCGGCGATGGCGGCCTTTGCGAAATTGCAGGATGACCAGCCGGAGGAACAGGTGGAACTGCCGGAAGAAGTACAGTCTTTTTTTGAACCGGAACAGCCCAAAGAACAGGACTTGCAGGACACGCAGGAATTGCAGATAGAAATAACACAGCCGGTAGAGCGGAAATCCGATGAAAATCCGGCAGGACAGATAGCTCAGGAATCAGAAGAACTTCCGATGGAAGATGATGAAACGGAAGATATCGAAGGATTTTCGCTGGAAAGTGACGGGGACGAAGATGACGAAGATGACGAAGATGACGGAGATGAATTTGAGGAAGAACCGTCAGATATCAGCAGTTTCTGGAGTGACCGCAGCAATGTAAAAAAAATACTCATCGCTGCCATTCCGTGTGTGATAGCAGTTATCGTGGTTGTGGTACTGTTAGCAGGCGGAAAAAAGAAGCAGCCGGTATCGGTGAATCACAGTATGTCAACCACGGCAAAACAGACAGAAACAACAACTGTAAGTACACAGACACAGTCGTCTTCACAGGCACAGACAGCCCGGTTAGAAACACAGGAACAGACGGAGCAGACGGAACGGACGACAGCACATCAAACGGCAGAACAGACGACAAAAAAGACGCAGGCATCAACAAAGAGCAGCGCGACAACACAGCGGACACAAAAACAGGACAGCACTGAAAGCCCGGAAAAAACGGATGATTCCGGAGATAACAATACACAGAAAGATACAGAACCGGACACAGAGGAAAAGACAAAAGAACCGGAAACACAGCGTCCGACAGAAGAAAAAACAACACCGGAAGCAACAGAGGGCACAACACAGAATAATACAAAAGCAACAATTAAAAAAATCCAGTAAATGGAATGTAAAAATGGGAAGCTGTTATCCGCTGCTTCCCATTTTTGTTCATTATTGCATAAATGGAAAAACTGTGCTATATTTACCAATATATGATTTTAGCGTGGGGAAATATGTGGACATCGATACAGTAAAATCAGTTAAATTTTTTAATATACGGAGGTTGTGATGAAAGTAGTATTACTTGCAGGTGGATTTGGAACAAGAATTAGTGAGGAGAGCCATCTGAAACCAAAGCCGATGATTGAAATCGGAGGAAAGCCGATTTTATGGCACATTATGAAAGAATATTCCCATTATGGGTATAATGACTTTATCATCTGCTGCGGTTATAAGCAGTATGTGATCAAGGAGTGGTTTGCAGATTATGCGCTTCACAATTCAGATGTGACATTTGACTTTACACAGGGCGGTAAGATGACAGTTCACAATAACTTTTCAGAACCATGGAAGGTTACACTCGTTGATACCGGTTTAAATACCATGACAGGCGGACGTGTAAAGAGAATCCAGCCGTATGTCGGAGATGAAACCTTTATGCTCACTTACGGCGATGGTGTCTGTGATGTGAATATTAATGAACTGGTGAAGTTCCATCAGTCCCATGGCAAGATTGCAACGATGACATCTGTCAGTGTCGGACAGCGTTTCGGCGTACTTGATATTGATGAGAACAATACCATCCGTGCATTCCGCGAAAAGCAGGATTCTGACGGAAGCCGTATTAATGCGGGATACATGGTATTAGAACCGAAGATTTTTGATTTTATTGAAGGCGATTCCACAGTATTTGAAAAGGCACCGCTTGAAAAATGTGCCGAACTCGGAGAATTAAAGGCATACAACTACAACGGTTTCTGGCAGTGCATGGATACCAAGAGAGAAATGGAAAAATTAGAAGAACTCTGGCAGTCCGGCAAAGCACCTTGGAAGTCATGGGAATAAGGAGAACGACAATGGATTTGAGTTTTTATAAAGGCAAAAAAGTCCTGATTACAGGACACACAGGATTTAAAGGAAGCTGGCTTTGCAGAATCCTTGTAGGCGCAGGCGCACAGGTGACAGGCTATTCCCTGACACCGCCGACCGAGCCGAATCTTTTTTCAATGGCAGATGTCGAAGATAAAATGGAATCTGTCATCGGAGATATCCGTGATTTAGCACATTTAAAAGAAGTCTTTGAAAAGGTCCAGCCGGAAATCGTACTGCACCTTGCAGCACAGCCGATTGTACGTGATTCCTATAAAGACCCGGTATATACCTATGAAACCAATGTTATGGGAACGGTCAATATCTGCGAATGTGTACGTATCAATCCGTGTGTAAAGTCCTTTTTAAATGTCACAACGGACAAGGTTTACGAAAATAAGGAATGGGCATGGGGTTATCGTGAAAATGAGCCGCTGGACGGATATGACCCATATTCTAACAGTAAGTCCTGCTCAGAACTGGTTACACACAGCTATATCAACTCCTTCTTTAATGATATGCCGGTAGCCGTATCGACCGCAAGAGCTGGAAATGTTATCGGCGGCGGCGATTTTGCCAATGACAGAATCGTACCGGACTGTGTCCGTGCGGCATTAAAGAAAGAAGATATTATTGTAAGAAATCCACATTCCACAAGGCCGTACCAGCATGTCTTAGAACCACTGGCAGCATACCTTTTAATCGCGATGAAGCAGTACGAAGACAAGTCTTATGCGGGATTTTATAATGTAGGACCGGATGAGAGTGACTGTATTACCACAGGCAATCTTGTGGATACATTCTGTGCAAAATGGGGCGAAGGCTTAAAGTGGGTCAACAAGTATGACGGAGGTCCTCACGAGGCCAACTTCTTAAAGCTGGACTGCTCAAAGTTAAAGACAACCTTTGGCTGGAAGCCGGTATGGAATTTTGATACAGCGATTGAAAAGAGCGTGGCGTGGTCTAAGGTATATGCAGCAGGCGGAGATATTCCTGCATGTATGGATGCGCAGATTGCGGAATTTTTTGATAAATAAAGACAAATCCGATGAACAACAGAAAGGAATTATAGAATGTTTGAAAATAAGAATGAATTAGAAGCAAGAGAAGAGATTTTATCCTTTGTAGATGAATACTGTAAAAAGTATCATGCAAAAAAAGAATATCACGAAGGTGACAGAATTTCCTATGCAAGCCGTGTGTATGACAGTGCAGAAATGAAGAATCTTGTGAATTCCGCACTGGAATTCTGGCTGACAGCAGGTCATTACACAGATGAATTTGAAAAGAAATTCGGTGAATACTTAAATGTAAAGTATGTATCGGTTGTAAACTCCGGTTCATCTGCCAACTTAAACGCATTTATGGCACTGACTTCTCCGCTGTTAGGTGACAGAAGAATTAAAAGAGGGGACGAGGTTATCACGGTTGCAGCAGGTTTCCCGACAACCGTAACACCGGCAATCCAGTACGGTGCAGTACCGGTATTTGTAGATGTAACGATTCCTCAGTACAATATTGATGTTACAAAGTTAGAAGAAGCATACAGCGAAAAGACAAAGGCTGTCATGATTGCACATACACTCGGTAATCCGTTTGATTTAACTGCCGTAAAGGATTTCTGCGATAAGCACAACTTATGGCTTGTTGAAGATAACTGTGATGCACTCGGTTCTAAGTATAACTATAAGGGCGAAGAAAAGTTCACAGGTACAGTCGGTGACATCGGAACATCCAGCTTTTATCCGCCACACCACATGACAATGGGCGAAGGCGGTGCTGTTTATACAAACAACCCACTGTTAAATAAGTGTATCCGTTCTTTCCGTGACTGGGGACGTGACTGTGTCTGCCCGTCCGGCAGGGACAACCTGTGCGGACACCGTTTTGACAAGCAGTACGGTGAACTTCCGTTAGGATATGACCACAAGTATGTATATTCTCATTTCGGATATAACTTAAAGGCAACCGATATGCAGGCAGCAGTCGGCTGTGCACAGCTTGAAAAATTCCCTTCTTTCGTAGAAAGAAGAAGACATAACTTTGACCGTTTAAGAGCCGCACTCGAAGGTATTCAGGATAAGGTAATCTTACCGGTACCGTGTGAAGGTTCACGCCCAAGCTGGTTTGGTTTCTTAATTACGGTGAAAGAAGGCATTGACAGAAAGAAAGTTGTTGAATACATTGAAAACCACGGTGTACAGACAAGAAATCTGTTTGCGGGCAACTTAATCAAGCACCCTTGCTTTGATGAAATGCGTGCAACAGGAGAAGGTTTCCGTGTAGTCGGCGGATTAGACAATACAGACCGTATCATGAACGATACGTTCTGGGTAGGTGTATATCCGGGCATGACAGACGAAATGATTGACTATATGGCAAAGACCATTACGGAGGCTGTAAACCAGTAAACAATGAGTGAAAAAAACAAGGCACTGATAAACCAGATCATCCGTTTTGGGCTGGTCGGCATATCCAATACGATTGTATCCTATGTTATTTATGCCGTAGCGTTTGCACTGACAGATAATTATTTTCTTGCAAATGTGTTAAGCTGGCTGTTAAGTGTTCTGCACGCTTACTTCTGGCAGAATGTATTTGTATTTAAAGAAGATAAAAATGCACAAAAGAGAGTCTGGTGGAAGGTTCTTTTAAAGACGTATGCAGCATACGCATTTACCGGGCTGCTGCTCAACAACCTTTTGCTGTGGCTGTGGGTGGACGTCATTGACATTTCGAGATTCTGTACAGGAATTGCCAACGGGCTTATGGGAATTGGCATTGTGCTGACGGACAGGGAACTTTCAGGATATCTGGGACCGGTGCTGAATATGTTTGTCACGATACCGGTGAATTTTGTAATGAATAAATTCTGGGCATACCGCCAAAAGGAGTAAGTATGAAAGTAAAATTATCGTCATATGTTTCACAGTTTCTTGTAAATCACGGCATTACCCATGCCTTTACCGTTACAGGCGGTGGTGCAATGCACTTAAATGACAGTCTGGGACATCAGGAAGGACTGACCTGTGTATACAATCATCATGAACAGGCATGTGCAATTGCGGCAGAAAGCTATGCAAGAATCCACAATAAGATTGCAGCACTTTGTGTTACAACGGGACCGGGCGGTACAAATGCCATGACAGGTGTTGTCGGAGGCTTTCTGGATTCGATTCCGATGCTTGTCATTTCCGGACAGGTACGTTTCGACACGACAGCCAGAAGTACAGGACTTCCGCTTCGTGCAATGGGAGATCAGGAATTTGATATTACAAAATCAGCGGCAGCGATGACTAAATATGCCGAAATGGTGACAGATCCGAAGCGTATCCGTTACTGTCTTGAAAAGGCATATTATATTGCAACGACAGGCAGACCGGGTCCGTGCTGGATTGATATTCCGGTGAATTTTCAGGGAAGCTATATCGAAACGGAAGAACTGGAAGGGTTTGACCCGGCAGAATATGAAGCGGAGCAGGCACCGGCAATTCCAGATGAAACGGTTGACCTTATTCTCGATAAAATCCGCAGTGCAAAGCGTCCGGTATTTTATGCGGGAAACGGTATCCGCATTTCCGGCGGATATGAAGATTTCCGCAAAGTTGTGGAACTGCTTGGCATTCCGGTAGCGACAGGCTGGGACAGCATTGATGCCATTGAAGACGAACACCCGCTATATGTGGGACGCGGCGGCATTATGGGCGACCGCGCCGGTAACTTTGCCGTACAGAACGCGGACTTAGTCTTTGCGTGCGGCAACCGTTTAAGTATCCGTCAGGTGGGCTATAACTGGAAGACATGGGCAAGAGAAGCCTATGTCATTGTCAATGATGTGGATGAAGCTGAGTTAAAGAAGCCGACCCTGCATGTGGATTTACCGGTATGGGGCGATGCAAAGGAACTGCTTGCAAAAATGGTTTCACGCCTTGAGGCAGAACAGGCAGCCGGAAATACACCGTTATTTAAAGAGAGCAGCTGGGTAGAAAGATGTCAGGAATGGAAGGCAAAGTATCCGGTTGTACAGAAAAAACATTATGAAGACACGAAGCATACCAATGTGTATGCATTTATTAAAGAATTAAGCAGCCGTCTGTCAGAAGGACAGGTGACGGTTGTCGGCAACGGCTCAGCATGTGTAGTCGGAAGCCACGCTTATGTCATTAAAAAAGGACAGCGCTTTATTATCAACTCTGCGATTGCTTCCATGGGATATGACCTTCCGGCAGCAATCGGTGCGGTGGTTGCAGAACACGGCAATCTTGCATTAAACAAAGAGGCTTTAAAGCATGACGATATTAAAGATGTGATTTTAGTCACAGGGGACGGCAGTATCCAGATGAATATCCAGGAATTACAGACGATTATCCATCATCAGATGCCGGTAAAGATATTTGTAATCAATAATCAGGGGTATCATTCAATCCGTCAGACACAGACGAACCTGTTTGAGAAGCATTTTGTCGGTATCGGACCGGAAAGCGGCGATTTAAGCTTCCCGGATATGGGCAAATTAGCGCCGGCTTACGGTTATCCGTTCTTTAGATGTGAAACCAATGCACAGCTTGATGAAACCATTTCAAAGGTGCTGGCAGTTAAAGGACCGGCAATCTGTGAGATTATGGTGTCTACCGAACAGAAATTTGAACCGAAGTCAGCGACAAAGCGGTTAGAAGACGGTACACTCGTATCGCCGCCGCTGGAAGACTTAGCACCGTTCCTTGACAGGGATGAATTTTACAGTAATATGATTATAAAGCCGATTTCATAAGGGAGAAGAAATTGAAACGAGCAGTTATTACGGGACCGACCGGTGCGATTGGAACAGCACTGATTGCAGAACTGATAAGCCACGGAATTGAAGTGGAAGCAGTTGTAAGACCGGATTCCAGAAGAACAGACAATATTCCAAAGTCACCGCTGGTACACATTGTGCCGTGTGATTTAAAAGAATTAAAAACATTGCATGAAAAGATAGAACACGCAGACGTATTTTACCACTTTGGCTGGGACGGGACGTTTGGCAACAGCCGTAACAACGCTTACGGACAGCTTGAAAATGTCCGTTATGCGTTAGATGCCGTAGAAGCTGCCGCTGCACTGGGCTGTACGACATTTGTCGGCGCCGGCTCACAGGCAGAATACGGACGGGTGGAAGGCAGCTTAAATGCGTCTACACCGGCATTTCCCGAAAACGGCTACGGGATTGCAAAGCTCTGTACAGGTCAGATGACAAAAATCCTTTGTGAACAGAAGGGCATCCGCCATATCTGGACAAGGATCCTCAGCATTTACGGACCGTTTGATGGGGCAAAGACAATGGTTATGAGTACGATTGTCAGCCTCCTGAAAGGCGGGCGGCCGCAGTGTACCGCAGGAGAACAGATGTGGGATTACCTTTACAGCGCGGATGCAGGATATGCCATGTATCTTCTCGGAGAGAAAGGCGTGTCCGGTAAGACTTACTGTATCGGCGGTGGAACGGCAAGACCGCTTCGGGAATACATCGAAGCAATCCGTGATGCGGCAGCACCGGGGGCAGAGATTGGATTTGGAGAAATTCCTTATCAGGAAAAGCAGGTGATGTATCTGTGCGCAGATATTTCCGATCTGGAAAAAGACACAGGCTTTGCGCCGCGTGTAACGTTTGCGGAGGGAATTGAAAAAACCGTAGACTGGTGCAGGAAGAATTACGTATAAAGGAATAGAAGCGATGAAAAAGATTAGTATTATGGTGCCATGCTATAACGAGGAAGAAAATGTGGTTCCGTTAAGCGAGGCATTGATTGCGATGTTTGAAAAAGACCTCCCGCAGTATGATTATGAAATTTTGTTTATTGATAACGATTCAAGAGATACAACAAGGGTGAAGTTAAGAGCACTCTGTGAGAATAACAAAAAAATCAAAGCGATTTTTAATGCAAAGAATTTCGGTCAGTTTAATTCACCGTATTACGGCATTTTACAGACCGAGGGTGACTGTACGATTCCGGTTTGTGCGGATTTCCAGGACCCGATTGATGTTATTCCGCGGCTTGTCGCAGAGTGGGAAAAAGGATACAAAATTGTCTGTGCGGTAAAGACCAGCAGTAAGGAAAATCCGGTGATGTATTTTCTGCGTTCCTGCTACTACAAGATGATTAAGAAAATGTCTTCCGTAGACCAGATTGAGCATTTTACGGGCTTTGGACTGTATGATAAAAGCTTTGTACAGGTTCTTAGGGATTTAAAGGATCCGATTCCGTTTATCCGTGGTATTGTCGGCGAGCTGGGCTTTAAGCGCACGGAGATTGAATATACACAGGCACAAAGACGCGCCGGCAAGACCCATAACAATTTTTATACGTTGTATGATGCGGCAATGCTAAGCTTTACGTCTTATACGAAAATCGGGCTGCGTATTGCAACCTTTTTAGGCGCTGCCTGCGCTGGACTCAGTGTCATTGTGGCAATTATTTATTTTATTCTGAAATTAATATACTGGAACAGATTTCAGGCAGGTATGGTTCCACTGATTATTTTAGTCAGCCTGACCAGTTCTCTCCAGCTGTTCTTTATCGGACTGCTTGGGGAATATATTTTAAGCATGAACAAGCGTCTGATGAACAGACCGCTGGTAGTGGAAGAAGAACGACTCAATTTCAAACCGGAGAAGCCGGAACAGGAATAATGCTTTGAGCAGATTGGAGATTGTATGAAGTGTGTAATACTTGCCGGAGGCAGTGGTGACAGCCTTTGGCCGCTTTCAAGAAAAAATTATCCGAAGCAGTTTATGAATATTAAAGAGGGACGCTCTTTATTGCAGGAAACGGTTGTCAGAAATATGCCGTTTTGCGATGAATTTATTATTGTGACAAAGGAAAGCTACCGCAATATTGTAAACGGTCAGATGAAAGCATTCCAGAGCCTCAAGTACCGTGTTGTACTTGAAGGCAGTCCAAAGGGAACCGCTGCGGCAATTATGCTTGGCAGCCAGTTTTGCAACCAGTCCGAACTGGTGTTTGTTGTGACAGCTGACAACCTGATTGAGGGGCAGGAATATAAGGATGCAATCCTTCGGGCAAAGGAGCTTGCAAAACAGGGCAGTATTGTTGCACTTGGTGTAAAGCCGGCAAAGAAAAATTCCAATTTCGGATATTTGTTAAGAGATGAGGAAAATGTCCTGAAATTTATTGAAAAAATCCGTCTGGACGATGATGAAAGCTTTGGCTATGACGATGGATTTCTATGGAACAGCGGTATGTTTTTATACCGTGCAGGGGATTTAATCAATGCGGCGAGAGCAATCTGTCCGGAACTTTATGATACCTGCCGGATGGCAAAGCGGAAGGTTGCAGCAATCCGCCGTACCGTGCGTTTTTCGCAGAAGGTCATGAAAGACATTCCACAAGGCAGTATTGAGCGCCTGATTTTTGAAAAGTTAAAGAATATGAAGGTCGTGGAAACGGCATTCCGTTGGAAAGATGTCGGGAATGTCTGCGACTTAGATGAAAATTCAAGCGTATCCCACAGCGAAAATGTGTTAAAAAATCACTGTGAAGATGTAATGGTTATTAACAGTGCAGACAGACAGCTTGTGGTGACAAATGATATTCAGGATGTTGTTGTTGTAAATACCGAAGATGCCGTTTACGTATCTTCCAAGGAACGCGTTGATGACATTAAAAATATTATTTCCGAGAATAAAGAAAAGTATGAAAATTACTTTGATTATAACCGGATTTCTTACAGAGAATGGGGAATCCATGAACTGCTTAATGCCTCAGACGGTTACAAGGTCAAAAAGGTAACGGTATTTCCGGGCATGAGCATGAATCTGCATCAGCATGAAATGCGCAGTGAGCATTGGTCTGTTGTAGAAGGAACGGCAACGATTACATTAGGAACGGAAACAAAAGATTACCATAAGTATGAAAGTGTTTTTGTCCCGATTGGCATGAAGCATAAGGTTGCCAACAAAACCGATAAAAATGTAGTCATTATCGAAGTCGGTATCGGTGAAATCTTATCCGAAAGCGATATGGTAAAGATATACAGTCAGGAAAGTGACGGAACGGCAGAGGACAATTATGTCAAAGCTGCTAACGAGCCGGTTGTCAAGTTAGATCCGGCGTTTAAGGATAATCTGTGGGGCGGCACAAAGCTTCGCACGGTATTCGGTAAAAAGTGTGATTATGACGTTATCGGCGAAAGCTGGGAGCTTTCCGCACACCCGGACGGACAGAGCCGGATTGCAGACGGCAGATATAAGGGCATGCTCTTTAATGACTATCTGTCCATTATCGGAAAAGAGGCGCTTGGCTGGAAGTGTCAGGCACAGGATCGTTTTCCGGTACTGATTAAATTTATTGATGCAAAGCAGGCATTATCAATCCAGATTCATCCTGATGATGAATATGCACTGGAAAATGAAGGCGAATACGGAAAGAACGAGATGTGGTATGTCATTGATTGTGAGCCGGGTGCATACCTTTACTGCGGACTTTCAAAGGACGTATCCAAAGAGGAGATTGAAGAACGCATTGCGAACAATACGATTACAGAGGTGTTAAACCGCATAGATGTAAAGCCTGGCGATGTCGTTATGGTAAAAGCAGGAACAATCCATGCGATTGGTGCGGGCATTTTAATCTGTGAAATCCAGCAGAATTCCAACAGTACATACCGCATGTACGATTACGACAGAAGGGATAAGTTCGGCAATCCGCGTGAACTGCACGTTGCAAAGGCACTGGACGTTGTCGATACCAAGGCATATGTCAAGGATGAAAACTGCGAAGTGATTCTGGAGAAAAACGATGCCTATACACTGGAACGTCTGGTACAGTGCAAGTATTTTGAATGCCTGAAATATGACATTTATTCAGAAGTCAAAATCGGCATGGATGAAACATCTTTCCTGTCTGTTTTATTTATTTCCGGTGAGGGAACCATTGAAACGGATGACGGCAATAAGACGATGCCGTACAAGGCAGGCGAAAGCTTCTTTATCAGCGCTGGCAAGCGTTCGGTTGTAATAAAGGGAACAGGAACCTGTATCGTTACGCATGTTTAAAATGAAAACTATAAAAGCAAAAGCACACAGGTGTTAAAAATGATGAAAAAAAAGAGCGTAAAAGCAGCATTTTATGCAGGGGCGGTAATACTTGCCTGTTTTTACCTGCTGGTATTGTGGTGGGGTAAAAATCCGGACGTAGGACTGGAATACAGAATGTACTATCTGACCCATGAGCTTTCTGACTGGCCGGGCTACGGAAAACTGTCCTATGAAAGATGCACCGATTCCGGGAATCTTTGTAAAAGCATTCATGGATGGAAAAGAAGAAATCGAAAGTCTTCAGGAGCGTATTACAGGACGCTATTCCTGTGAGGACATCAAAGATAAAGACGGAAATGAGCGCAGTATCAATGTATGCCGCCGCAAGGGCAAAGGCTGGAAGGAAGACCAGTACGAGGGCAGTACAAACAGCGGAAAGGATGCATATCTTTACTACGTGTTAAACCGCACGGCAGAGAATGCCTCCTATCAGTGTGAAGTCACAAAGTTTGCGGGAAACGGAAGGGTCGAAGTTTACTGCAACGACAGAAAAATTGGAGAAATACAGGGTACAGGAACATTTACATTTGAAATCGGAAAACTTGAGGAAAAGGAATGTGACACGATTCATTTTGTGGCAGATAATGTGACATTCTGTCTGTGGAGCAGTGCCATTCTTTAAAATAAAGGAGTTATATGAAAGAGAAAGTGAACGTTTTGGCAAAGAAATTAAAGCCATACAGTATCCCGGGGGCGATTACCCTGGCAGTTGTATTAATTACGCTGATTTTAAAAGGAATCTGGCCGTTTGGCGGAAACCGGATTGATTATTTTGACAATATGCAGCAGGTCGCGCCGCTGTATGCACATCTGTGGGATTTCATGCACGGAAAGGCATCGCTGTGGTTTGACTGGTATACGGGACTCGGAACGAATGTATCCATGAGTATTTCAGCCTTTTCAATGTTAAGTCCGTTTAATCTGCTGTTATATTTAGTCCCGAGAAATCTCATTTTAGAGAGCATTTCCATACTGACGGCAGTAAAAATGGTATTTATGTCCGTTGCAATGTATGCATTGCTCAATCACAAATTTCCGAAGCTGCTCTATCCGGTAAAGACAGCGTTTGCCGTGATGTATTCGCTCTGTGGATACGTCATTTTATACGGCTCCTGCTTTACACCGTGGATGGACATTGTTGCACTGTTTCCGCTGCTGATGCTGGCACTCGACAGACTGCTGACAACGGGAAAGAAGCTGTTTTACATCTTTATGGTGGCATTAAGCTTTATCATTAATTACTATTTAAGCGCAATGGCACTTATTTACGTATTTTTAGTCAGCGGTGTCTATATTTTACTGCTGTGTGAGCGCAAAGAATGGAAAAAGCACGCATGGAATTTAGGCATTGGTACGGCGGCGGGCATGGGACTGTCCTGCTTTGTATTAATTCCGGTATTTATGCAGTTATCCGGCTCACAGAGAGGAAATGCGGGCGGCAGTATTGTATCGCAGTATCTTGGCTGGATTAAAGGTGCGATTGTCACAGACGGCTCTATGGCGGCATTCCAGCGTTATATGATGCTGTACGGATTAAGCTTTGTGCTTGCCGTGATTCTTATCGGGTTAAAGAAATATAAAGAAGATAAAAAAATGTGCCGTGTGATGGCGTGCCTGCTTGGAATTGCCCTGCTTCCGATGTTTGTGGAAGGCATCAATTTAATGTGGCACTTCGGCTCTTACAACGGCTATACATTAAGAAACGGTTTCCTGATTGCATTTACACTGCTTTGCATGGGCGCGTATTATGCACAGAAAATGTTTGCGGATATGCCGCTTGAGAAGAAGTATATTAAACGTCAGATTGTGATTGCATTGGTAATGTGCCTGGTATATGCAGCCGGTTATCTGCTGATTCCGCAGAATAACGAGATTCTTGCGACAATCTTTTTTGTGGCAGTCTTTATCACGATGTTTATCGTTTATTTAAGAAAGCTCAAAGAAGAAAAGGACGAATTTAACGTCAAATCCGTGCTTGCCGTGATTGCGGTGGAAGTTTTCTTAGGGGCATTTGCACTGATTGGTCCGCCGAAGTTTTATACCTATGAAGCGTACCAGGTCGGTGATTATGTGCAGTATGCCAATGAAGCCTATGAAGCACTTGATATTGAAGAATCGGCAACAGACCGTATTGTCAATCCGGATATCAGCCTGAATGCCAATTATCCGCTGATACTGCGCCGTGGCGCACTGTCAAGCTTTACGGCGGCATTAGAGAGTGACACACAGACTTTTGCAAAAAACTGGGGATATTCAAAATATTTTCTGTGGCTGTTAGATTCCGGCGGAACCGTCTTTACGAATGCACTGTTTCATGTAACGGAGGCCGTCAATCAGAATGACTTGGACCCGGCGCTGTATACACTGGAAAAAAGATATGCAGATTACGACATAGACAGTAAAGAAGCACCGCAGGAAGGATATAAATTATATTCTGCCAATTACCGGCTTCCGTTTGCAATGACCGTAGCGTCATCTTTTGCATCAGAAGACTTGGGCGTGGACTGGGTTGACTTACATAATAAGTTCTATACGGCACTTTCGGGAGATAAGGAACCGCTGGTAAAGGGTATGTCGTATTCTGTAAAAAAGAGTGATACAGTACTGGAATATAATACACAGACAAGCGGCAATGCGGCAGTGTATTTAAAGATTGTGGATATCAATAACCGCAACAGTGATGCCAATGCATCATGGCTGATCAG
>OOCH01001018.1_pt1 | contig 24177 bp, 19 predicted proteins | sample 1671641 | NCBI WGS metagenome assembly OOCH01 (sample SAMN06348177, study PRJEB24527) | human gut metagenome | biome: human gut; feature: ankylosing spondylitis patient; material: feces | host: Homo sapiens | place: China | collected 2015-10
ATTCGTTATTCAATAGGAAGCTTGTATGATATGATAAATACAACTTAAAAAGAAAATCAAAAGAAGAGAGGTTTTCATATGTCATTAGGATGTAGAATCAGACGAAACTTTGAAAGACCGTCAAAAGAATTAGTAGAAGCATTCCGTGGAATTCCGGTTGCAAATATTGATGATAACTGTGGAAGGATCGCTGCTGTAGACTCCAGCATTTATCCACTGAACCCGAAGGCAAGACTTCTGGGAACCGCATTTACAGTAAACGCACCGGCAGGAGATAACCTTCTGTTCCACAAAGCTCTGGATATGGCTCAGCCAGGAGATGTTATCGTTCTTGCAAACAAAGGAAGCATGAGCAGAGCACTTTGCGGTGAGATCATGAGCAACTACGCAAAATCCAGAGGAATCGCAGGAATCATCATCGACGGATGTGTTCGTGACAGCTACACATTAAGCCAGATGGATTTCCCAGTATATGCAAAAGGCATCACACCTAACGGACCATACAAAAACGGCCCGGGAGAGATGAATTTCCCGGTATCTTTCGCAGGAATCGTGATCAATCCTGGTGATATCATCGTCGGAGACTCTGACGGACTTCTGGCAATCAAACCAGATGAGCATACAGCAGAGCTTGCAGAGATCGCAAGAAAGTATCATGCAGGCGAGGAAAAACAGCTTGAGGGAATCCTGACACGTGGTGAGTGGCCACGTCCATGGGTTGACGAAGCTCTCAAAAAAGTCGGATTTGAATTTGTAGACTAACCGAATAAAAGATACATGCAGGAAGGTCTGTCACCACGTATGACGGGCCTTTTTGTCAAATAAAGAACGGAGGTATATCTGAATGGATGTGAAGTTCCTGATCGCAGGAGACAGAGCAGTTTCCGTTGAATTCGGCAGCGTGATCAGCCTTGAAGTCAATGCCAAGGTACGTGCGCTGGATGAAAAATTAAAAGAATCTCCAATTGAAGGCATGGTGGAAACAGTTCCTACCTACTGTGCGCTGATCGTACATTACCGCCCGGAGGTGATCCATTATTCCAAACTGGTGGAAGAACTGGAGAAGAGAATTGCAGACATGCACGAAGTTTCCACAACAACCAAAAAAGTTGTAAAAGAGATCCCGGTTTATTATGGCGGCGAGACCGGACCGGATCTGGAGTACTGTGCAGAGCTTGAGAATACTACTACGGAGGAGATCATCCGCAAGCATTCCCAGCATGAGTACTATGTATATATGCTTGGTTTTGCACCGGGACATCCGTATATGGCCAGATTTGATGAGCCGTTCAGCTTTAAGAGAAGAACTTCTCCGCGAGTGAAGATCCCGGCGAGATCCATCGTAGTTCAGCTGGCACTGTCTGATTTTATTCCTTTTGAGCAGCCTTGTGGATGGAATATTATCGGAAGCACACCTCTTGATATCTGCAATTTTGCAAAGGAAGATCCGTTCCTTGTACGTGCCGGTGACTGGGTAAAACATGTTCCTGTCACAAAAGCAGAGTATGATCAGATCCGAAGAGACGTGGAAAACGGTACCTATAAAGTGAAAACCTATACACCACAGGATAACGGTTGAGAACGGAGGTCATGATATGGGAATTACAGTTGAAAACGGCGGAATCCTGACCACTGTTCAGGACGAGGGAAGATTCGGAAATCAGGCATTTGGTGTTTCAACATCCGGTGCCATGGACCCGAGAGCTTTCCACATTGCCAATCTGCTGGTAGGCAATAAAAAAACAGAGGGTGCTCTGGAGATGACTTTTATCGGACCAACCCTTACTTTTACCAGTGATAATATCATAGCGGTGACAGGTGGAGATCTGACACCGATGCTGGATGGACAGCCTTTTCCGATGTATAAGGCAGTTCTTGTAAAAAAAGGCCAGAAGCTGATGTTTGCAGGTGCCAGAAATGGAAGCCGTGGATATATCGCTTTTGCAGGCGGCCTGGATATCCCCCTTGTAATGGGAAGCAAGTCTACACTGCTTCGTAACCACATTGGTGGTGTTGAGGGAAGAAAGCTGGAAAAAGGTGATACCATCGAGTTTACAGCACCGAAGACAGAACTTCCGAATATGGAGCTTCGTCATGTGCCGGCGGAAGTTTATCCTTCAGATGAAGTGGTTCTCCGCGTGGTTCTGGGACCTCAGGAGAATGAGTTTACAGAAGAGGGTGTCCGCAAGTTTTTCTGGTACAGCGGTACCATTACCAATGAGTTTGACCGTATGGGATGCCGTATTGAGAGAGAACCGGTAGAGCATGCCGGTGATGGTAATATTAATACAGATGGTATTTCCATGGGATCGATCCAGGTTCCGTTAAACGGACAGCCGATCATCATGCTGGCTGACCGTCAGAGTACAGGCGGCTATCCGAAGATCGGTACTGTGATCACGGTGGATTTTGCAAAGATTGCCCAGGCCCGGCCTGGACAGAAGATCCGTTTTATTGAGGTGAGCCTGGATCTTGCTCAGGATCTGTATATCCGTGAGCTGAATGAAATGAATGCTCTGGATGAACGACTGAACGGAAATAATTAATCATACATACCACAAAAATTTTTTTAAGAAAGGTGAGTACGAATATGAAGATTGTTGTATTGGATGGCTACACAGAGAACCCTGGAGATTTAAGCTGGGACGCATTAAAAGAGCTTGGAGATGTTACGGTTTATGACAGAACTTCCTATGAGGAGTCTCCGCTGATCGCTGAGCGTATCGGTGATGCTGAGATTGTTATCATCAATAAAACTCCGATCTCCAAAGAGACGATTGATAAGTGCCCGAACATGAAGCTGATCGCTGTTCTGGCTACCGGCTACAATGTTGTTGATTACAATTATGCAAAAGAGAAGGATATTCCGGTTGTGAATGTTCCGACTTATGGTACCCAGATCGTTGGTCAGTATGCTCTTGGTCTTCTTCTTGAGATCTGTTCTCATTATGGTCATCATGATGAGACTGTTAAGGCTGGCAAATGGGAGAATAATGATGACTGGTGCTACTGGGATTATCCGATGATCGAGCTTTATGGAAAGACTGCCGGTATCATTGGTCTTGGTAGAATTGGACAGGCTACTGCCAAGCTTCTGAATGCTCTGGATATGAAGGTTCTTGCTTATGATGCTTATCAGAGTGAGGCTGGTGCGAAACTTGCTGAGTATGTTTCTCTTGACGAGCTGTTTGCACAGTCTGATGTGATCTTCCTTCACTGCCCGCTTTTCCCGGAGACAGAGGGTATGATCAACAAAGAGAATATCGCGAAGATGAAGGATGGTGTTATCCTTATCAACAACAGCCGTGGTCAGCTGGTTGTTGAGCAGGATCTTGCGGATGCTCTGAACAGTGGTAAGGTTTATGCTGCTGGTCTTGATGTTGTTTCTACTGAGCCGATCAAAGGGGATAACCCGCTTCTTAAGGCTAAGAACTGCATCATCACTCCGCATATTTCTTGGGCTGCGCAGGCTTCCAGACAGAGAATTATGGATATTACGGTTGATAATATCAAGGCTTTTCTGGCTGGTAATACAGTTAACAGAGTTAATAAATAAGTATTTTTCGATGTTTCGATTTCCTATGTATGATGTGTGAGGGAAAGGCGGCTGTCTCGTTTTGAGGTGGCCGCCTTTTTCTGTGTTTGGAATGAACGTACGTTGGGGGAGTGGAATAAGTGTACGCCGGGGATGTGGCATCGGTTCGGGCAAGGCTCCGTCGGCGGATACTGCTAAGACTCCGTGAGCCGGCTAAGCAGTATCACACCTCCTCCACAACAGCCCGAACCGATGCCACATCCCCGGCTGAAACTCCAACTGCAAAGGACGGAAGCGGACGTTTGCGTCCTGTCCTGAATTGCGAAAACGTGGCTGTATCGGCATAACGCCTCACATGCAACACCGAAGAATACAGCAACCAGTTCGGCACAGCGTCCCACGTCCAACACCGAAGCATACAGACAAAAGTCAACACCCTCCCGTCCTCCACAACCAAGCACTCCTAAAAAAAAAGCCCGAGGGGTGTGCAGAGGGGCCGCGGCTTTGCGGCCCCTTTGCGATTTTCTTTTTCTCAAAAAAATACTGTGCCCCGTTCGCCAAAAAAAGCAAACGACACACAGTATTTCAAAAAAAGTATTTCTAAGATCTTGTTACTTTACTTAACAACACGCACTCTGTACATACCCTCAATCTCCTTGAGTTCATCCAGTGCCTTAGCAGAAGCTGCACTCTCAAGATCAATAAGAGTATAAGCAAACTCTCCTTTACTCTTATTGGTCATATCCGCAATGTTCAGTCCCTCAGATCCAAGGATCTTAGTAACCTGACTGATCATATTCGGTGTATTACTATGTGCAAGAGAAATTCTTCCAACAGCCACACAAGTACCCATATCACAATTCGGATAATTCACAGAATTCTTAATATTACCATTCTCAAGGTAATCACGGATCTCTTTTACAGCCATCTCCGCACAGTTCTCCTCAGATTCCTCTGTGGAAGCTCCAAGATGTGGTGTTACCAGAATGCCCTCGCGTCCTGCAACTGTCTCGTTGGCAAAGTCCGTTACATATTTCTTAACCTTACCACTTTCAACAGCCTCGATCAGCGCCTCCTCATCAACAAGAAGATCTCTTGCAAAGTTCAGAAGGACTACGCCGTCTTTCATCTTATCAAAAGCTTCTTTGTTGATCATCTTCTTTGTGCTGTCAAGAAGCGGCACATGAATGGTGATGTAATCGCACTGGCTGTAGATCTCGTCCAGGCTCTTGCTGTGTTTGATGGTTCTAGAAAGGTTCCATGCTGCATCGATGGAAAGATATGGGTCATAACCATACACTTCCATTCCAAGACCGCATGCTGCGTTTGCAACCATGGCTCCAATGGCACCAAGACCGATGATACCAAGTTTTTTGCCGCTGATCTCGCATCCTGCGAACTGTTTTTTCTGCTTCTCGGCAAGTTTGCCAATGTGCTCTTTATCTTTCTCCTGTGCAACCCACTCGATACCGCCAACGATATCTCTGGATGCAAGGAGCATACCTGCAAGTACAAGCTCTTTTACACCGTTTGCGTTCGCTCCAGGTGTGTTGAATACAACAACACCTTTCTCTGCGTACTCTTTAACCGGAATGTTATTGACACCTGCACCAGCACGTGCAACCGCGCAAACGCTCTTCGGAAGTTCCATGTCATGCATCTTCGCACTTCTTACGAGGATCGCGTCACACTGGTCTACAGTCTCTGTTTTTTTATAATTGTCGCCAAAAAGTCTCAAGCCTTTTTCAGCGATAGGATTCAGGCAATGATACTGGAACATTATGCATTCTCCTCCTCGAATTTTTTCATGAATGCAACCAGGGCCTCTACGCCAGCTTTTGGCATGGCATTGTAGATGCTGGCACGCATTCCGCCAACAGTACGGTGTCCTTTCAGGTTTACAAGGCCTGCCTCAGTTGCCTCTTTGACAAACTTGGCATCCATTTCCTTGTCACCGGTTACGAACGGTACGTTCATCAGGGATCTGTCTTCTGGAACTACAGTTCCTTTGAAGAGTTTGCTGGAATCCAGATAATCATAAAGGATTTTTGCTTTTTCCTCATTGCGCTGTTTCATCACTTCCAGACCGCCCATTTTCTTCAGCCATTTAAATACTTTTCCGCATACATAGATGCAGTAAGCATTCGGTGTGTTGTAAAGAGAGCCTGCGTCTGCATGTGTCTTATAGGTAAGCATGGTTGGTGTTCCCGGAAGAACATCCTCTGTGATCAGATCTTCACGAACGATCGCGATAACCATACCTGCCGGTCCGATGTTCTTCTGAACACCGCCATAGATAATACCATATTTGCTTACATCCACTGGCTCAGACAGGAAGCAGGAGGATACATCTGCTACCAGAGTCTTGCCTTTTGTGTTTGGAAGTTTTTTGAATTTTGTGCCGTAAATGGTGTTATTCTCACAGATGTATACATAGTCTGCATCCGGGCTGATCGGCAGATCACTGCAGTCCGGGATATAGCTGAAAGTTTTGTCCTCAGAAGATGCGATCTTGTTTGCCTTTCCATATTTCTGAGCTTCCTGATAAGCTTTCTTTGCCCACTGACCTGTTACGATGTAATCAGCAACCCTGTTTTTCATAAGGTTCATCGGGATCATGGCAAACTGCTGGGATGCTCCTCCCTGAAGGAAAAGTACCTTGTAGTTATCCGGGATGTTCATAAGCTCGCGGAGATCTTTCTCTGCAGTATCAATGATTTCCTGAAAAGCTGCACTTCTGTGACTCATTTCCATAACGGACATTCCTGTGCCGTTATAATCCATCATCTCATCAGCTACTTCTTTGAGTACTTCCTCCGGAAGCACTGCCGGTCCGGCAGAAAAATTGTACACTCTACTCATGTTTCTTCATATCCTCCTCGTCAAATACATCATCAAGATTCGCACCAGCCGGTACCATCGGGAACACACTCAGATCCTGATCGATCCAGCAATCCAGAACGACAGGTCCCTCTGCTGCCAGTGCCATCTTAAGTGCAGGTTCCACATCTTCCATCTTTGTCACACGAATGGCTTTTGCACCCAGCGCCTCCGATAATTTTACAAAATCAACGGCGTCATCCAGTACTGTGGAAGAGTATCTCTTTCCATAGAAAAGCGTCTGCCACTGACGCACCATTCCAAGTACATGATTGTTCATAACAATCTGGATCAGCTGTCTACCACAGCGCGCTGCAGTTGCCAGTTCATTCATATTCATACGGAAGCATCCGTCACCTGCTATATTTACAACTGTTTTTTCCGGTCTGCCCATCTTTGCGCCAATTGCAGCGCCAAGACCGTAGCCCATGGTTCCAAGGCCGCCGGAAGTAAGAAGAGTTCTTGGCTCTTTGTATTTATAATACTGTGCCGCCCACATCTGGTGCTGTCCAACCTCTGTGGAGATGATGGCATCACCGTTCGTCAGCTCATAAAGTTTCTCTATAATATACGGACCTGTAAGCTGTGTGTGATCATAATTCAGCGGATATTTTGCTTTCAGTTCCTGGATATGTGCGATCCACTCCGGATGTTCTTTCTCCGGAACTTCCTCAAGAAGGCGTTTCAGCACTTCTTTCACATCTCCGATCACGCTTGCATCCACTTTGATATTTTTGTTGATCTCCGCAGCATCCACATCGATCTGAAGGATTTTTGCATTGTGTGCAAAAGTCTTGGTATTTCCTGTTACACGGTCACTGAAACGTGCTCCAAGAACAATGAGAAGATCACATTCCGTAACACCAAGATCGGAAGTCTTGGTTCCGTGCATACCTACCATACCGGTATAAAGCGGATCCTCACCTGGGAAAGTACCTTTACCCATCAGTGTATCGCAGACCGGAGCCTGGATCCTGTGAGCCAGTTCGCGGACTTCCTGGTCAGCACCGGAGATCACACAGCCGCCGCCTACAAAAATAAAAGGTTTCTTTGCCTCTCTGATCATTTCCAGCGCCTGGTCCATATCTTCTTTGCGGATGTTTTTGATCTCACGGTTAACGGTAGCCGGATGGCATGGCTCGTATTCATATTTCATTCCTGTGATATCCTTCGGAACATCCACAAGAACCGGGCCAGGTCTTCCGCTTTTTGCAATATAAAATGCTCTTCTTAACGTATCTGCAAGATCTTCGATATTCTTTACAATAAAGCTGTATTTTGTCACAGGCATTACGATACCTGCGATATCAACCTCCTGGAAAGAATCTCTTCCCAGGAGTGGTCTTCCTACGTTTGCAGTAATGGCTACCATCGGTACGGAATCCATGTATGCAGTCGCGATTCCTGTTACCAGGTTGGTGGCTCCAGGACCGGATGTTGCCAGGCAGACACCCACTTTTCCGGTAGCTCTCGCATAACCATCAGCAGCATGGGATGCACCCTGCTCGTGGGAGGTCAGTACATGTGTGATCTCATCTTTGTATTCATATAAGGCATCGTAAACATTCAGGATCGCGCCGCCCGGATATCCAAATACGGTGTCAACGCCCTGTTCCTTCAGACATTCTACGATGATCTCTGCACCTGTAAGCTGCATATCTTTCGTTCCTCCTTATTTTGCTTTCGGTACTTCCAGGATCGCACCACGGTTTCCTGATGTTACCATGGCAGCGTATCTTGCCAGATATCCGGTTGTCACCTTCGGCTCTCTTGGCTGCCATTTTTCTCTTCTGGCCTGCATCTCTTCATCTGAAACCTTGATCTCCAGTTTCAGCTCCGGAATATTGATACTGATGATATCGCCTTCCTCAACCAGTGCGATCGGACCGCCTACTGCTGCCTCCGGTGATACGTGCCCGATAGCGGCTCCTCTGGATGCACCACTGAAACGTCCGTCAGTGATCAGGGCTACGGAAGAACCAAGTCCCATTCCCACGATAGCAGATGTAGGGTTCAGCATTTCTCTCATTCCAGGGCCACCCTTTGGTCCCTCGTAGCGGATAACCACAACATCTCCCTCTACGATCTTACCGCTCTTGATGGCAACAATTGCGTCATCCTCGCTGTCAAATACACGTGCAGGACCTTCATGTACCAGCATCTCCGGTACAACTGCAGAACGTTTTACAACACCACCATCCGGTGCAAGGTTTCCTTTCAGTACGGCAAGTCCGCCTGTCTTTGTATACGGATTGTCGATAGGGCGGATAACCTCCGGATTCAGGTTTACACAGTTTTTAATATTCTCACCTACTGTTTTTCCGGTTACTGTCATACACTCTGTATGGAGAAGTCCCAGCTTGTTCAGCTCATTCATGACCGCATAGACACCGCCGGCCTCATTAAGATCTTCCATGTAGGTCGGGCCTGCCGGTGCAAGGTGGCAAAGGTTCGGGGTCTTCTCACTGATCTCATTTGCAAAGCTGATATCAAAGTCCATTCCGATCTCATGTGCGATAGCCGGAAGATGAAGCATACTGTTTGTGGAGCATCCAAGTGCCATATCTACTGTAAGTGCATTTAAAACTGCCTCTTTTGTCATAATGTCTCTTGGGCGGATGTTCCTTCTGTACATTTCCATTACCTGCATTCCTGCATGCTTTGCAAGACGGATACGTTCAGAGTATACTGCCGGGATGGTACCGTTTCCTTTCAGTCCCATACCGAGAACCTCAGTCAGGCAGTTCATGCTGTTCGCAGTGTACATACCGGAACATGATCCACAGGTCGGGCAGGTTTTGTTTTCGAATTCTTCCAGATCATCTGCTGTGATGGTTCCTGCTGCATAGGAGCCTACTGCCTCAAACATGCTGGAAAGACTGGTTTTATGTCCTTTTACATGACCGGCAAGCATCGGACCGCCGCTCACGAATACAGTAGGAACGTTGATCCTTGCCGCTGCCATCAGAAGGCCAGGTACGTTTTTGTCACAGTTGGGAACCATGACCAGAGCATCGAACTGATGAGCCAGTGCCATGGCCTCTGTGGAATCTGCGATCAGGTCACGTGTTACAAGGGAATATTTCATTCCAACGTGTCCCATTGCGATTCCGTCACATACTGCGATCGCCGGAAATACAACCGGTGTGCCGCCAGCCATTGCAACGCCAAGTTTCACAGCATTTACAATTTTGTCAAGGTTCATATGTCCCGGTACGATCTCGTTATAAGAGCTTACGATTCCTACCAGTGGTTTGTCCATTTCTTCCTTTGTCATTCCAAGGGCATTGAACAGGGAACGATGTGGTGCCTGCTGTGTGCCTTTTCTTACGGTATCACTTCTCATTTTCAGGGTCTCTCCTTTTTATTTTTTACGATATGATCCGGTATCTGCTTATTGTCTTCTTTTACCTGATATCGGTTCTTTTTGTTCTGTTTCGTTTTGTTCGTCTTTATTTATGCGATGGCATCTGCGATCAGATCGCCCATCTCTTTGGTTCCGACAAGCTTGCATCCGTCAGACATGATATCTCCTGTTCTGTAACCATCTGTAAGAACCTTCTGTACTGCTGTTTCCACAGCATCTGCTTCTTTATCAAGATCCAGAGAATATCTCAGCATCATGGCAGCGGAAAGAATGGTTGCGATCGGGTTTGCTTTGTTCTGGCCTGCGATATCCGGTGCTGAACCATGGCTCGGCTCATAGAGACCAAGCTTTGTCTCATTTAAGCTTGCGGAGGAAAGCATTCCGATAGAACCGGTCACCATACTTGCCTCATCAGAAAGGATATCTCCAAACATGTTTTCTGTAAGAATAACATCAAACTGCTTCGGGTCACGTACCAGCTGCATTGCGCAGTTATCAACCAGCATATGCTCCAGTGTTACATCCGGATAATCCTTTGCCACATCCTCCACTACACTTCTCCAGAGTCTGGAAGAATCAAGAACATTGGCTTTATCTACACTTGTAACCTTATTTCTTCTCTTACGTGCGATCTCAAATGCCTTAATTGCAATACGGCGGATCTCATTCTCATTATAAGAAAGAGTATCTACTGCTGTGCGGACTCCGTTCTCCTCAGTAGTCTTTCTTGCTCCGAAATAAAGACCTCCTGTAAGTTCTCTTACGATGATCATGTCAAAACCATCTCCGATGATCTCATCACGGAGCGGGCATGCATCACGAAGCTCATTGTAAAGATAAGCCGGACGAAGATTTGCAAACAGGTTCAGCGCCTTACGTATCGCAAGAAGACCTGCCTCCGGACGTTTGGATGGCTCAAGCTTATACCACGGGGATGTCTTGGCATCACCGCCAATGGAACCCATCAGTACTGCATCAGAAGCTTTTGCCTGGGCAATGGCTTCCTCTGTAAGAGGTATTCCGTGAGCATCAATGGATGCCCCTCCTAAAAGAACCTCTGTGTATGAAAATTTATGACTATATTTCTCACATACTCTGTCTAAAACTTTTTTGGCCTCGGCAACAATCTCCGGACCGATTCCGTCTCCCGGAATCAGGGCAATTTTGTACTCCATTTTATTCACTCCTCCGATTTCCCCTGTGCTGTAAAATTTTAACGCACTGGTGTGGATAATTGTTATTATCATAACGCACTTTTCGACGGATTTCAACCTATTAAATAGATAAAGTTATTTCCGGAATGCAAAAAAAAACAGTAATTCGCTGTTTCTGCCGCTGCGGAGACATCCTTTCGCAACAGAAAAAGAAAAAACTGCCCTACCATTACGGTACAGCAGTCTTTCTTTTTTTATCATATTCTATTTTTTCTGTTAATCTTCTCAGAATTTCCCGCTGGAACCACCGAAGGTATCACCGGAAGATGATGTATGGGTGCTGGAACCACCGTTACTATCCTCATTTTTCGGTTTTGCGGATTTTGATACTGTACTGTAGAGGTAAAAATCATTACTTCTGGTCACCTCCATACTGCCCTGCCGCACATAAGAAGCCGCCCGATCCTGTTTTCGCACAGTTTTCAGCTTTCTTCTCATATTTCCGGTTACCAGTAATCCTGCCACAAGCCCCACAGCAAGAGCGATCAGCAGGTTTATCCCAACCGCAAAAGGCTCATCCGGAAGGTTTTCCACATCGTATGGCTCTGCCTCATCTGCCTGCGTGATAAAATCATCGCATTCCGTGGCAAACTTATGAAACGCTTCGTTATAATCACCGTCACTTAAATAAGGCTTCACCTGATCCATGATGTAGGACTGTCCGGCATCCGTAAACACTTCTATCGCATATCCGTGTGTTGCAATGGCCCAGTTACGGTCTCCCATATCCAACAGGAATAAAATACCGTCATCATTTTCCCCCTGCCCATATCCATGGTCAATAAAATAATCCTCCGCATACGCCTGGGCTGTTTTTCCCTCAAGACTGTTAACGGTAACGACCACAACATCTACCTGATCCCGCTCACTGATTTCATCCAGAGTACTGCTCAGGCTCTCCTGCTGCTCTGCATCCAGAAGGCCCGCCTGGTCATCCAGACGGCTTACGGTGCCTGCCCATACCGGAAAAGCACATGCCAGACACAAAAGGATCGATATCAAAAATGCGGATATTCTTTTTTTCATGGCATCCACCTCCCTACAAAGCCCAGATCAGATACAGGATAATATAAGTGATCACACCCACGACCCCCGTTGTTCCCAGGAACCATCGTGCAAAAGCGTTCTTGTCTGTAGGCAGATTTCCCACAAATTTCCCTGTCTGACCATTCATGGCAAATATGTAATTATCACCCTTCCACTTCGTCTGCAGGATCCATACGGGATATAACGCATATTTCGTTGTCCCGTTATGAAGCCGGATACTGGTATTCTCCGGTACCACACTGGCGTATCCTCTCACCGTATCCCGGAATGCAGCCTCTGTGCTGCGGCGGATACGCTCATTGGCACGTTCCTCACACTCGCTGGCTGTCACATCATATTTATCTGCAAAATATCCAGCCAGATACGCAGTCTGAAAATCCACCGCTTCTTTGAAATCAAAAGGCTCTATAGACTCCATCAGATCATTTTCCATGCTGGCAGAGCCATCCACCGGTACATGATCAAAACCAAGAGAACCACTTCTATGTACTGCATAATAGCTGGTCTCCGTATAATCATAATCACTATCGCTCCAGAACCGGGTCTTTGTTGCACGGTAACGGATATCTGCGTCTGCGTCTGTGTCATACAGCCAGAACGGAACGTAGATGCCCTTAACCTCGCTGATATGATTCTCTGACTTAAATGCTTTCGGCAGAAGCCTCTTACCGGTAAGATGCTTTTTCAGCCTCTCCTTTGCCGCTTTCTTGTCCAGCTTAAACGGGATCACATAATCCGGCTTCAGTGCACCGGACAGCTGCCCGGTCATTACCACCGGACTTCCGCAAAACGGGCAGGCCGTTGCTGCCGTATTGGCATCTCCCACGATCTCACCGCCACAGGACTTGCACACATAGGTACGCAGCCCCTCACTCTCCCCGTCCTGCCACTCACTGCCGGCCTCATCCGACCAGCTCATATCCTCAGGCTGCTCTTCCTCCACAGTCTGGGCATATTCCGATAACGTACCAACATCAAACTCCGTATCACAAAACGGACACTTCATCTTCTGCACAGAACTGTCAAACTCTATGGAGCCACCACAGCACGGACACTTAAACTCCTGCATCTTCGCCATATATTCACCTCACTTCATCATTCTGTATCCAACAACCGGCAGGAGTTACCCTGCATTTTGCTCCTGACCATCTCTCTTTCTGATCTATACTGCATCCTCCGGTCCGAACGGATCACCGCACTCCGGGCAGAATTTCGGTGGATTCTCCGGATCTGCCGGTTCCCATCCGCACCTGCTGCAACGATACTGCATCTTCTTCTCCGGCTTCTTCGCTCCGCAGTTCATACAGAACTTGCCTTTATTCACCGTACCGCAGGAACAGGTCCAGCTTGCATTTGCTACAGGAGCCTGAGGCTTCTTAGCGCCGCACTCCGGGCAGAAGTTGCCGGAAACAACAGCACCGCAGGAGCACTTCCACTGATCACCGGAAGGCTGGGCAGATGGAGTACTCTGAGGAGCCGCCTGCTGTGCCTGGGCTGCCTGCTGCTGTCCCATGTTATAGAGATCCTGGGTATTGAAGCCGCCTGCCATATTTGCCATATTCATTCCCATAAATCCGGTCATAGCGCCTGCAGAATTGCCTGCTGCTGTTTTCATAGCGTCTGCCTGGGCGCCTGCAAGTGTGGCAGCAGCCATAGCAGGATTGCGCAGCATTGCCATACGCTGTGCGTCTTTGATCATCTTGGCATCTTCTTCAGGAAGCGTGATCGGGTTCATGGCAACAGAGACGATCACAAGTCCGCGAAGCTGGCTCCATTTCTGGGTAAGGGCCTGGTTCATGGCATCACAAAGCTCCATTGCATGGGCAGGAAGGGCGCTTGGACGGATTCCCTGCTGGGAGATGCTTGCAAATGCTGGCTGAAGAGCGGAGATAAACTCTGTTTTCAGCTGGCTCTCGATCTGCTCCCTGTCATACTGCTGCTCGAAGTTTCCGCATACGTTGGAATAGAATAGAAGAGGATCTGCAATGCGGTAGGAATAAACACCGCTGCAGCGGACAGAAACATCAATGTCCAGTCCGATGTTCTGGTCTACAACACGGAATGGAATCGGGTTCGGAGTTCCGAATTTATTGTCCACCAGTTCTTTGGTATTGAAATAGTAAACACGCTGGTCTTTGCCAGTGTCACCGCCGAATGTGAAACGCTTGCCAATGGTGTGGAAAGTGTTCATGATGGCGTCGCCCAGATTTCCGGAGAAAATACTTGGCTCGGTAGAAGCATCGAAGGTGAACTCGCCCGGCTCAGCGCACACCTCCACCACACGGCCCTGCTCCACGATGAGCATACACTGTCCGTCTGCCACGGCGATGCCGCTGCCGTTGGTGATGATGTTGTCCTCGCCGTTGTTGGAGCTGCGGCGGGAGGTGCGCTTCTGGCCCTTGACCATCAGCACATCCTTGTCCAGAGAATCGCAGTAGAAAAATTCCTTCCACTGGTCTGCAAGGGTTCCGCCCAGTGCGCCCATACCTGCTTTGATAAGACCCATAGTAATTTCCTCCTGTTATTTGTTTGGTGTAAGCGACAACGCTTTGTCATCGCATTGCGTTCGGTTTCGGTCACGGTACAGGGGTTAGATTCGGGGAGTCGTTTTTCCAGTAAATGGGACGCGTATCCCGGTCAAACAGCACTTCTCCGGCGCGGTATTTCAGGCTGCAGCCGCTGGGGCTGCCGTCATCGTTCAGCAGAATGGCCCAGAACTCGCACGGCTTGCCGTTCTGATCGGTCAATGTAAAATGCAGCTCGGTGCCGTCCTCGGTGCGGCCCTGCGTTCCCTCTGCGGTGCCGGTCAGAATGCCGCTCCACCCGTCCCATTCCACGCTCATACAGCAGCTGCCGTCCGGCAGGAAGGTCATCCAGCGGATACCCTTTGCGGACTCGTCTCCGGCGCGGTATGTTCCCCACAGCCTGCGGGGAATGGCGGTGTAGCCGATGTCGTCCCATGCCTCGGTGCGTTGAAAAACGTACCAGACCTCACTGCCCTTTTTGAGGCCGGTGGACTGCATCCGCAGCGAACCGTCCTCCATCATGGAGATGGTCCAGCGGCTTCTGCCGTCCTCGCTGAGGCTTGTCAGGTTCCAGCCCTGACTTTTTTCCCCGTCCCAGCCGGTCACAGTGCCGGCATTCAGCTCTCCGGTGCGGGTCTCGGCAGCGGACTGGATCTGCGGGCTGACGTATGTTTCCCGGATGAAGGAGACGGTCACCGTGCCGGTGATCTCGGCCTTTTCCAGCCGCAGGGTGCAGCTTTCGTTGCGGTCGGCGGGGGCATAGCTTTCACTCTGCGTCACCGCCGTGACTGCCATCCACTCGGCCAGCACCTGCCACTCCCAGTCCGGTGGCAGCGGCTGTGCATCCAGTGGGATGACCGGGACATCGTTCACATACTCTTCCCCGGACGCGCTGAACTTGCGGACCACGAAGGAAATGTTCCCCGATTCGTCCAGCGAAAAGGGCAGCTCGTCCAGCGAAGTCCACCATGCGGTGTTTCCCTCTTTCAGGCTGCCGGTGGGCAGCAGTCCTCTCTCGATGGCGGCTTGACGGTCCAGCTCATCCCGGCGCTTCACGTCGCGGTAAAGCGCCTCTTCCAGCGCAACGGGGTCTGCCCCCATGCGCTGCAGCATCTGGGTGACGGTCAGCTGGTTTCCGCTGGCAAAATCGAAGCACCAGCCGTCGTAGAAGGGGGCATCGGTACCTCCGTAGCTGCTGCTGACCACAAGGCTGACGCAGTCGCCGTACCAGCTTGCTTCCCAGTTCATTTCAATGCTGAAATCCCACACGGCCGGGTCGGCTGCCTCCGGGCGGTCTACGTACTCCTGCACATCGTATTCGTAGTACCGGGCGATCTCGGCGTTGATGCGGGCAGCATCGGCGCTGTCGCTTTCCAGTCGGGGCAGGTGGATGTTCAGCCGAACCTTGCCGCCGTTTTCCGCCTGCACCACCTTTTCAAGGGTGTACTGCTCGGTGATCGCCGCGGTGGCGTGCATGGAATCCGGCGGGGTCGATTTCAGCTCCCGGCGGCCAGCCGGGCGGGCAGAGGCTGCGGTCTTTGCCCCGCAGCCTGCCAGCAGCGCCGCCAGCAAAGCCGCCAGCGCGCCGCACAGTGCCAGGTGTTTCATCTTGCACCTCCTGCTCGTTTATCAGCCGTAGCTGTGGGTCAGCACCAGCGGGACCGTTTCGTTCGTCAAGGGGTTCTGCCCGCTCAGGGGGGTAAGGATCAGGCAATCAATGCTATAATCAAGCTTCAATGCAGCGCTGAACGCAACCCATTCCGGGCCGTTTTCGGTGTCGCGGACAAGAGAGAAGCCCAGCGCGGTGCCGTCCGGGGTAGCGCCCAGATAGGTGACAGCACCCTGATAGAAATAGCGGTTGTTGTGGGTAGCCAGCTGGCAGCCGCCGCCTGAATTCAGGTCCAGTCAGCACCAGTTCTCCCCTTCCCCAAGGCTGAAGCTGCCGGTGGAATCTACCTGCTGCGGGCTGTTCCACTCAGCAGTCAGGGGGGCAAGCTCTGTTTCCGTACCGTCTGCACACAGCAGGCTGACCTCGGCGTCCCGCAGCGCCAGCGCAGTGCCGTTGTTGGCAATATAGATGGGGTCGGCACAGAGCAGGCTCTGGCCATACAGCAGGCAGCGCAACACATCCACGTACTCCACAAAACCGTCCTCGGTAAGCAGGTAGACCACAGGGTGGAAGGACGCGCCCAGCTCACCGATGCACACATCTACATAATTATTATAGGCGTTGCGGATGGGCAGGGTGACATCGCCGTCCAGACGGATATCATAATCCTCTGCCCATGCGATGATCTCGGGGGTGTGTTTGATGGTAACGGTGCGGATGTCGCCGTCCAGCAGCACCGAAACGCTTCCGTAGGTATCGGTAAGCACCGGCGTTTTGGCAGGGGCGGCGGGGGTCAGCGGAAGCTCCACCTCCAGCGGCCGCCAGCCGCTGCCGGCGGTAGTGTGGTATCCGGCAACAAGGGTGACGGTATTTTCGTTTTTCAGCAGCACGGTCAGGTTTTCCAGCCCGTTGTCCCGCAGGGTATCGGCGCGCATCCCGGAAAGCATGCCGCTTTCCCGCAGGGAATCGTAATATTCCTGCTGCACCATGTTGCGGTCAAAGGTCTGTATGGCGGCGCGGTACACTGCAAGTTGCGTCTCGTCCGGGTCCAGTCCCATGCGCATGAGCAGCTCGGTGACCGAAAGCTTGTGCCCGGCGGCAAAATCGAAGCACCAGCCCTGAGAATAGATGGGGTCTGTACCGCCGTAGTAGCTTCTCACCACAAGGCTTACGCAGTCGCCGTACCAGTAGGCGTCCCAATCGATGTAGGTCTGCGGGCACCATTCGTCCTGCGACACCTCAGCCTGCGGGTAGCTTTCATAATCCCGATATTCCTCCGCATACATGGCGGCAAGCTCATTATTGATATATTCAGCATCCGGGCTGTCGCACACAAGCTGCGGCACATGGATGGTCAGCTTCTGGGTGATGCCGTACTCGTCCCGGACGGTTTTTTCCAGCGTGAACTGCTCCGTGATACGTTCCTTTTGAACGGCAAGCGCCGGGGCATTCTGGCTGCTGCCGGTGCTCTGGCTGGCGGCAGCGGAGCCGGAGCTGCTTTTTGTGCCGCCGCACCCGGCCAGCACCAGCGCGGCAGCCAGCACCAGCGCGGTAAGGCGTTTGTGTTTCATGGTCGTTCTCCTGTATTCTCAGTCGTAGCTGCGGGTCATTTGCAGCTGAGTCTCGCCCTCGGCAAAGGGGTTTTGCCCGTCGATCATGGTCATGGTCAGGTTGTCGTACAGGTCCATCTTGAACGCCGCCACAAAGTCGAGCCCCGTGTCGGTAAAGATGGCCAACACCATGCCCTCCGGCACCACACCCAGATACGCGGCGTCGCCCTGATCGATGCGGCTGTTGTTCTGCACGCCCAGCTGAACGCTGCCGTCGCTGCTAAGCTCCAGCCAGTTTCCGTTGGTGCAGTTGAAGGAGCCGGTGATGGAATAAGGGATACCCTGCACGCTCCACTCTGACGACAGGTCAGCCAGCTCCAACACAGAGCCATCCTTCCGGCGCAGATTCACCTTGCTATTGCCGCTGCGCTCCAGCGACACGCCGTTGTTGGCAATGTAGATGGGGTCCTGACAGATCATGGCGTTTCCGAACAGAAGGCAGCGCAGCACATCTACATACTCCACCACGCCATCTTTGGTGAGCAGATAGACCACCGGGTGGAAGACCGAGTCGGTCTGCTGACCGATGCACACGTCCACATATTCATTGTAAGAGCCAAGGATGGGATAGGTGCGCGCCTGCTCCAGCCGGAGGTTGAGCTCGGTGTTCCAGGTGGCGGTCTTGGGTGCAGGGCTCAGGGTGATGGTGACCTGCGTTCCCTTCAGCTGCACCTGCACCCCGTCGTAGGTGTCAGTCAGCACCGGCTGCGCCTGCGGCTGGGCAGCGGTCTGCAGCGGGATCTCCATATCCAGCTGCTGCCATCCCGCTTCGGACGCGGAGCTGTATCTGCCCCGGAGCACCAGCTGATTTTGCTCCGGCAAAAGCAGGCAAAGGTTTTCCAGTTCATTGTATTCCAGCGTGTCCATCCGCATTTGCGACAGTTCTCCGTCGAGACGCCAACTCTCGTAATATGCGCCCTGCGCCATCTCCCGGTCAAAGGTCTGCATGGCCTGCCGCTGCATCTGCTGCTGCACGGTGTCCGGGTCCAGACCCATCCGCTGCAGCATCTCGGCCACGGTGAGCTGCCGGCCGGTGGCAAAATCGAAGCACCAGCCGCTGTAACGCCACGGGGCGGTGCCGCCGTAGCGGTCGCGCATCACCAGACTGACGCAGTCGCCGTACCAGTAGGCATCCCAGTTCACACCGATCTGCGGGTACTCACTGCCCGGCTGTCCGGCCTCCTCGTAGGCCTCATATTCCCGGAAATGTGCCGCATAGATGTCGTTCAGTTCATCGTTGATGGAGGCGGCATCCGGGCTGTCGCATTCCAGCTGCGGCACATGGACGGACACATGGACGGAAATGTACTGCCCCGTGTCCGCCTCCCACACGCCCGAAATGTTCTTTTCCAGCGTGTACTGGTCGGTGATGCGCTCCTTCTGGGCCGTCTGCACCGCTGCGGCTGCGGCGCTTTGGGAAGCTGCGCCGGAGCCTGCGGGGGCTGCGGGGGCTGCTGCGCCGCCGCAGCCGGTCAGCCAGAGAGCCGCCGCCAGAACCACAGTAGCAAAACATTTGTGTTTCATGGGGGTGCTCCTTTCTATAAAGCCCCGGACACAGGGGGAGTGTGCCCGGGGCAAAAGGGGGTGTCCGTATCAGCGGGGCCGCTGTGCTCAGGCGGTCTTCCCTCCCTCGGCAACGACTGCGACCCAGTAGGTTGCACTGCCGTACTCGAACACATGGATGCCCACCAGCGTGACCAAAGGCGATTTCAGCTGTTCCAGAGCAGGATCGCCCGTTTGGGCCATCAGCTGTTCTCCCATCAGCTTTGCATCGTCCTGGCATACGTATCTCGGGGCAGCCTTATATGTACCCTCGCTCACCTCGTTCATAGACAGGCCGATCGGCTGGTACAGTTCCGCATTTTTGTAGCCAAGTATTGCCTTGTGAGCTTCAGCAAATGCATCCTTGCTTTCACCGAGTGGTTTGTTCGACAGAATGATCTTCGCCACTTCTTCTGCTGCTTTATTCAGGCCGCTATCCAGCGTAAGCGGGGACAGCTTTCCACGGTAGAGATTGATTGCCTCCAGCACTTTAGCGTCCTTGGGCGTAGCGGGGGCGGCGGGGGCGGCGGACCCGCCGCCGCAGCCTGCCAGCGAGAGCGCCACAACGGCTGCGCCGGTAAGGGTGAGGAATTCGCGTCTGTTCATCTTTTTCATGGGGTGCTCCTTTCTGTTTGTCCCCCTGCTTTTTAGGGGACTCTGGTTTTGGTATTCTCTGCACTTGCAGTCCGGGCCGTCTTATGCTATCCTTATGAATAGAATCCGCAGATGCCTGTTGACGCGTTTTGTGCACAGTGACAGGCTTTCTACACCGGCGCAGGACTTTTTCTGGTTGTACTGTACCATACCCGGGAAAAAATTGCCCCCTCAGAAAAGCCGTTTTTGGGGGGCAATTCCAAAAAAATTTTTGGGGTTTTGGGGCTTCCCCCTCAAAAAATCCCCCCAAAAAGCCCAAAATTGGGGGGATTTTGGGGGAGTTTCCCACCAAAACAGGCAGCTGCAGCCCTGCCTGTGCCGTTTTTCCCCCTCTGGCTGCAATGTGTGGAAAGGAATCATGAAAAATGGAACGAAGGACATTTTTGAAGCTTGCGGCGCTCGTCCCCGGTCTGGCGCTTGCGGGCTGCGGCGGCAGCAAGACCCTGCTCTCGCCCAAGGACCCCACCATGCTCAGCATCTGGCATGTGTACGGCGAACAGGCCGACTCGCCCATGAACCGCCTGCTGACCGAGTTCAACGACACGGTGGGCAGAGAGAAGGGCATCCTGCTCAACGTGACCAACATGACCAACAGCGCCGCCATCGGCGGCCAGCTGCAGGACGCCAAGGCCGGCAAGCCCGGCGCGCTGGACCTGCCGGACCTGTTCTCGGCCCATTCCGCGGACGCCAGCGCTCTGGGCATTGAGAACCTTGTGGACTGGAACGACTGGTTCACCGCCGAGGACATGGCGGCCTATGTGCCCGGCTTTGTGCAGGACGGCATCATTGACGGGAAGCAGGTGGTGTTCCCGGTGTCCAAATCCACCCAGCTCATCTTTTTGAACGGCTCCCAGTACGCCCGCTTTGCGGCGGACACCGGGGCGCAGCTTTCCACCCTTGCCACATGGGACGGCTTTTTTGAAATGGCGGGTGCCTACCGGCAGTGGTCGCAGGGCAAGCCCTTCTGCGCGCTGGACTACCCCCTGCGTCTGGTGGAGCTGAACGCGCTGGAGCAGGGCAGCGGCGAGCTGTACAAGGGCAGCTGGTACGATCTGACCAACGAGACCTTCCGCGCCTCGTGGATGGAGTTTGCCCGGGCGCTGGTGCAGGGCGATATTCTGATCTCGGACCTGTACTCCAACACGCAGGTGATGACCGGCGAGACGCTGGCGGGCCTTGGCAGCTCTGCGGCCATCCTTTACTACAATGATTTCGTCACCTACCCGGACAACACCACCGAGCCCACCGACCTGCTGCTGGCTCCCCTGCCCCACGCCGCAGGCACCGCCACGCCCCTGATGCCGCAGGCCGGTGTGGGCCTGTGCGCCTTCAAGACCACCGACCAGAAAGCCGAAGCCGCCGCCGTGTTCCTGCGCTGGCTCACCGAACAGCAGCGCAATCTGGAATTTGCCGCCGATACCGGCTACATGCCGGTGTCCAGCGCCGCCTTTGACGCCATTGCGGACTATCCCTTTGAGCAGCAGAGCTATCAGCGGCTGTACGACGTCTACAACGAAATGCGCATCCAGAACACCCCCCTGTCCGAACCGGGCATCGTGGGGTACCACGCCAAGGCCAAAATCTTGTACGACAGCCTGCGCCAGCGCCAGAAGGACTACCCCCAGCGCCTTGCGGGCGGCGAAACGCTGGAAGCCCTTGCCGAGGAAACATGGCAGCTGCTGTGTGACAATGCCTGAGCCTGCCGCTCAGCCGGAAAGGAGGGACTTTGATGCACTTTGTTGACCGGCACCGTGAAAAGATCCGCCAGAGCCCCATGAGCAGCCGGCTGCTGTGGGCCTGCCTGCTGCTGGTGGTGCTGCTGGTGTTGACCTTTGGTGCGGCACTGTTCCTGTTTGCTAGCCTGCACAACACCAAAAAGGACATCAGCCGCAGTCTGCAGATCCAGTTTTCGGTGTTCCAGAACGATATGGAGCGCTATTTTGACCAGCTGGCGGTCATGGGCGTGAACCTGTCCGAGGACATGAGCGCAGAGGTGGACAAGGAGCTTGCTCTGCGGCAGATGTCCTTTGCCCAGCTGAACGACTCCCCCGAGGTGCTGAACGCGCTGGAGGAGAAAATGATCGAGCCGCTGTGCCGCCGTCTGCGCCAGACCGGCTGTTCCGGCGCTTTTGTGCTGCTGGATGCCACCGTCAACACCCGCATGGAGGGAGCAGAGCATTCCCGCGCCGGGCTGTATGTGCAGAAAAGCGGTGCCGACACCCCCACCGTGCCCCTGCTGCTGTACCGGGGCAGTGCGGAGGTGGGCAAGGCCCACAGCGTAATGCCCCACCGCAAGTGGCGCATGGAGTTCCAGACCGACCAGTTCCCGGACTACGACCGCTGGATGACCCCCGGCAGCGCCCCGTTGTACCAGTCTTACACGCTGACCGAGCGGTTCGAGCTGCCCGGCACCTCGGAGGAGGTGCAGTTGTTTTTGCTGCCCCTGCGGGGGCGGGACGGCACGATGTACGGGCTGTGCGGCTTTGAGATCAGCGAGAGCTACTTCAAGCAGAACTTTGCCCAGCCCACCGGCTTTGACCGGCTGAGCTGCCTGCTGGCCCCGGCGGGGGACGGCCTTGCCGCCGATGCCGCCCTCAGCAGCGGCACCACCGGCGGCTACTACCATGCCCCTCGGAACACGCTGGTGCTGCGCAACATGGGCGGCGGGCTGACCCAGTTGACCGGCCCCGACAGTGACTATGCGGGCATCTCCCAGCTGTGCCGCCTGAGCGAGAGCCTGTCCTACCGGCTGGCGGTGTGCATCCCCATGGCAGACTACCGGAGACTGGTCTTTTCCGGCAATCTGCAGATGCTGCTCATCGGCCTGTTCATCGCCTTTTTCGTGGTGTTCTGCTGCATGAACTTCCACCGGCGCATCCTCTCGCCGGCGTTCCGGCAGTTCGAGGAGGACCGGCGGGAATCCCGGCGGCGGATGGACGAGCTGCAGCTGGAACGCCAGCAGATGCAGACTGAGCTGTCCCGGCTGGCGGACGTGTGCCGCAACGAGTCGGTGCCCGATGCCTTCCAGACCTTTGTTGCGGGCATCCCCACCCTGACCAAGACCGAACGCCGCATCTTTGACGGCTACGCCGCCGGGCTGCGCACCCGGGAGATCGCGCAGCAGCTGGACATCAAGGACAGCACCCTGCGCTTCCACAACAAGAACATCTACGACAAACTGGGTGTCAGCTCCCTCAAGCAGCTGCAGCAGTTCGTGGCGATCCTGAACTCCGGCAGTGGCAGCGCCCCGGACGAAAACGCCCCGCCGAAAGGCCGCTGAACGGAATGCTCCCGCACCGCTATCCCAAACTCCTTTACTTGAAATAGGCATGAAATGGTGGTAGAGTTGAGAAAAACAGGAGGAAGCAGTATGTGGTTTGTTTTTGCGTTGGGGTCAGCGGTATTTGCCGCATTGACTTCTATTCTTGCGAAGATCGGCATTGACGGAGTAAATTCCACGCTTGCCACGGCCATTCGCACTGCAGTTGTGCTCCTGATGAGCTGGGGCATGGTGTTTCTGACGGGAACACAGACCGGCATTGGGGATATTTCGCACAAAAGCTGGCTGTTCCTGATCCTGTCCGGCCTTGCCACGGGTGCAAGCTGGCTGTGCTACTATCACGCGCTGCAGATCGGTGCAGCGTCCAAGGTGGTCCCTGTCGATAAATTGAGCGTGGTCATCACGCTGGCACTGGCATTTTTCATCCTGCATGAGCCGTTCACGGCCAAAAGTCTGATCGGCTGTGCGCTCATTGCTGCAGGAACCTTGTTCATGGTATTATAAAAGCAAAAAATGGCTGTGACATGTTGCGTGGTGCTGCAGCCTGCAGATCGAGCGCTTTCGTCTGATATAACTATTATTTTTGAACAAATTCCTTGACATCTTGTGCGGACTGCGTTATTATAAAGACAATAAAAGTTTGTTCAGAGAATCGAGCAGAACAAACAAGAGGGAAACCAAAAACCCTTTTGTTTGCTCTGCTCTTTTTCTTCTGTTCGGAAAACAGAGCAATCAGGAGGTATTTATGCTGGATGTAGCGATCATCGGCTGCGGCGTCATCGGCGCAGCAAGTGCCTACGAGCTGTCACACTACCGGCTGCAGACCGCGGTCTTTGAGGCGGAAAACGATGTGGCAGACTGCACCACCAAGGCCAACAGTGCTATTCTGCACGCCGGATACGATCCCGAGCCGG
>OOCH01001022.1_pt1 | contig 24059 bp, 16 predicted proteins | sample 1671641 | NCBI WGS metagenome assembly OOCH01 (sample SAMN06348177, study PRJEB24527) | human gut metagenome | biome: human gut; feature: ankylosing spondylitis patient; material: feces | host: Homo sapiens | place: China | collected 2015-10
GATTACGTCGAAAATTCCATGAAAATACCAAGAAGTCCATGAGTTTTTTCCTATATCAGCGAAGTTTTTTCTATCGCTTTTTCAAAAGGGAGCCGATACAATAGCATCATAACGGCGAGGCGGCCTGGCCGCCTTGAACGGATGATCAATGATCTTGAGGAGGAACTAAGATGAAAAAGACACTTGCATTTGTGCTCACCGCTGTGATGAGCCTCTCGCTGCTCGCAGGTTGCGGCAGCAAGACCACTGCCCCCGACAACACCAATAACGACCAGCCGCAGCAGCAGACCGAGGAAAAGCTCAGCGGCAGCGTCTCGACCAACGGCCGCCGCGCTGAACGTGGGCGTGTTCTACTATGACTACTCTGACGTGTACATCTCCAGCGTCCGCAGCTCCATGGATGAGCAGCTCAAGGCTATGGGCGTGAACTACACCAACTATGACGGTGCTGGCAACCAGGCCCAGCAGACCGACCAGATCAACACCGCCATCTCCAACGGCGCCAACCTGCTGATCGTCAACATTGTGGAGACCTCCTCTCCCGATTCCGCCCAGCAGGCCTGCGATGCCGCCAAGAACGCCGGCATCCCCATCATCTTCTTCAACCGTGAGGTTTCTGACGATGTTGTGAACAGCTATGAGAAGTGCGCCTTCGTCGGCACCAACGCTCCCGAGGCCGGTCACATGCAGGGCCAGATGGTCGGCGAGTATCTGTTGGAGAACTATGACACCGTGGACCTGAACGGCGACGGCGTCATTTCCTACGTGATGTTCAAGGGCCAGGAAGGCAACGCTGAGGCTGAGGCCCGTACTCAGTTCGGCGTCGAGGACGCTAACGCTGTCCTGACTGCCGCTGGCAAGCCCGAGCTGGCTTACTACAACGCTTCCGCTACCGATAAGTATCTGGTCGACCAGGGCGGCAAGTGGTCCGCTCAGGCTGCTAACGACTACATGGCCACCATCCTCCCCGAGTATTCCGAGGCTAACGGCAACATGGTCGAGTTGATCATCTGCAACAATGACGGCATGGCCGAGGGCGCTGTCTCTGCTCTGCAGGGCGCTGGCTACAATACTGGCGACGGCAAGACCATCCCCGTGTTCGGCGTTGACGCTACCGATTCTGCCAAGCAGCTCATCAACGAGGGCAAGATGACCGGCACCATCAAGCAGGATGCCGAGGGCATGGCTTCCACCATTCTGAACCTGGTCAGCAGCGTTCAGGGCGGCGGCGAGCTGATGGATAACACCTCCTCCTTCAACGTGGACGAGGGCGTTGCCAAGATCCGTGTGCCTTACGCCACCTACACCGGCGAATAAGCCAGACCATCGCTTCTCTCGCCCCATTAAGCAGTAAGGATAAGCGGGGCTGTCGGTTCGACAGCCCCGCTTTACAATTCAAGCGGTCCCGGTTCGGGCCGCTTTTCAACCCGCAGTGGAACGAACCCCGGGACGGACGGAACGTGCCGTAAGGGGTCTGCCGCGGGAATCACGCAGATAGGAGGTAAACGCAATATGGAGCAGCCGGCATTGCTGGAAATGCGGAATATCACAAAGGAATTCCCTGGTGTCAAGGCGCTGGATGGCGTTTCCCTTACCGTCCGGCCCGGCACCGTCCACGCCCTGATGGGTGAGAACGGTGCAGGCAAGTCCACCATGATTAAGGCTCTGACCGGTGTGTACAAGATCAACGCCGGCTCCATTATGGTGGACGGCAAGCCTCAGCAGTTCAACGGCACCCTCGACGCACAAAACGCCGGTATCGCCACCGTGTATCAGGAAGTTAACCTGTGCACCAATCTCAGCATCGGCGAAAACGTCATGCTTGGTCATGAGGTGCGAGGGACGCTGGGCATCAACTGGAAGAAAACCTATGAGGAATCGAAGAAATTCCTCGCCCAGATGGGTCTGGATCATCTTGATCCGAGAGCACCGTTGAGCTCCATTTCCATCGCCATGCAGCAGCTGGTCGCCATCGCCCGAGCCATGGTGATCGATGCCAAGGTGCTGATTCTTGACGAACCGACGTCATCGCTTGACGCCAACGAAGTGCAGGATCTGTTCAAGATCATGCGCAAGATTCGTGATTCGGGTGTGGCGATCCTGTTCGTGTCCCACTTCCTTGACCAGATTTACGAGATCACCGATCGCCTGACCGTGCTCCGCAACGGTAAGTTCATCAAAGAAGTCATGACCAAGGACACTCCGCGTGACGAGCTCATCGGCATGATGATCGGCAAGAGCGCGGACGAGCTGAGCCAGATCGGCGCCAAGAAGGCGCATCGTGACGTGACTGAAGGTGAACAGCCCATCGTCTCCGTCAAGCAGCTTGGTCTGAAAGGCACCATCAATCCTACGGACCTAGATATCTACCCAGGCCAGGTTGTCGGCTTCGCAGGCCTGTTGGGATCCGGACGAACCGAACTCGGCCGACTGCTGTACGGTGCGGACAAGCCGGATTCCGGTACATACGAGCTCAAAGGCAAGAAGACCAGTATCTCCGATCCGTACACGGCATTGCGCAACAAGATCGCATACTCCACGGAGAACCGTCGAGACGAAGGCATTATTGGCGATCTGACGGTCCGCGAGAACATTCTGATCGCCTTGCAGGCGACGAGAGGCATGTTCAAGCCGATTCCGAAGAAGGAAGCCGACGAGATCGTCGACAAGTACATGAAGGAGCTGAACGTTCGTCCGAACGATCCGAACAAGCTCATCAAGAACCTGTCCGGCGGCAACCAGCAGAAGGTGCTGATCGCACGTTGGCTGGCCACGCATCCCGACCTGCTCATTCTGGACGAGCCGACGCGAGGCATCGATATCGGCGCCAAGGCGGAAATCCAGCAGGTGGTGCTTGATCTTGCCGCTCAGGGCATGGGTGTGGTGTTCATCTCGTCCGAAATGGAAGAGGTGGTCAGGCTTTCTGACGACATCGAAGTGCTGAAGGATCGCCACAAGATCGCCGAACTCGTCAATGACAACACGGTTTCCCAGGAAACCATCGTCCAAACCATCGCGAACACGAACGTCAATACAGGAAAGGAGGCATGATGAGCGACAAGAAAACAAAGCAGGACGGCGATTCCCTCGTCAAGAAGCTGCTGTCGTCAAACCTCACATGGTCTGTGGTCGCACTGATTGTGCTGATCGTCATCTGCACCATCTCCGATCACCAATTCCTCTCGTTGAGCTGGAATAAGAACACCGGAGGTCTTTCGGGACCGCTGATCACCATGCTGCAGGAATCGGCGCGTTATCTCATGATCGCCACCGGCATGACATTGGTGATCTCCACTGCAGGCATCGACCTTTCCGTAGGTTCCGTTATGGCGGTTGCCGGTGCGGCGGCCATGCAGATGCTGACTTCCGGCGTTAACGTGTGGCTGGCGATTTTCCTCGCACTGCTCATCGGTCTCGGTGTCGGCTGCATCAACGGCGCATTGGTTTCCATTCTGGGACTGCAGCCGTTCATCACCACGCTGATCATGATGCTCGCAGGTCGAGGATTGGCCAAGGTCATCACTTCCGGCCAGAACACTGATGCCAGCTCCGTTGCAGGCGGCGCGCCGCTGAAATGGATGGCCAACGGCTTCATTCTGGGCATTCCCGCCAATTTCGTCATCGCATTGGTCATTGTCGCGCTGATTGGCCTGCTGTGCCGCAAAACGGCCATGGGCATGATGGTCGAATCCGTCGGCATCAATCCGGAAGCCTCCCGCATGACCGGCATCAAGCCGAAGAAGATCCTCTTCCTCGTATACGCGATTTCCGGTCTTCTGGCAGCCGTGGCAGGCCTGTTCGCCACCGCATCCGTGATGCGCGTCGACGTGGTCAAGACCGGGCAGGATCTTGAAATGTATGCCATCCTCGCAGTCGTTATCGGCGGAACCTCGCTGCTTGGCGGCAAGTTCTCCCTGGCTGGCAGCGCGCTTGGCGCGGTGATCATCGCCATGATCCGCAAGACCATCATCACCCTCGGTATCGATTCCGCCGCAACACCGGCATTCTTCGCCGTCGTGGTGATCGTGATCTGCGTGATGCAGGCTCCGAAGATTCATAACCTTGGCGCGGAAATAAAACGTAAGTGCGCGCTGAAGACGCAAACTAAGGCGGTGGCAGCATGACTTCTGCAACAGCTACTCAGGTCAAGAAGACCGTGAAACCGACTCGGCGTCGTCTTGACGCTCAGATGATTCCAACCATCGCAGCAGTGGTGATCTTCATTCTGATGATCATCATGGGTCAGGCGCTGTTCGGCACCTACCTGCGTCTTGGATTCGTGTCGTCCCTGTTCATCGACCATGCCTACCTGATTATTCTGGCCGTGGCTATGACGCTTCCGGTATTGACTGGCGGCATCGATCTGTCGGTTGGCGCCATCGTCGCCATCACCGCGGTCGTCGGTGTGAAACTCACCAACGCAGGCGTCGCGGCTCCGCTCGCCATGGTCGTCATGATTCTCATCGGCGTGGCGTTCGGCCTATTGACCGGCACCCTGATCGAAGAATTCAACATGCAGCCGTTCATCGCGTCGCTGGCTTCGATGTTCCTGGCGCGAGGCATCGCATCCATCATTTCGACCAAGGCGCAGACCTTCCCCGAAAATAACAACTTCGATTTCATTTCGCAGAAGATCACCATCATCGACAATCCGAAGATCTCCCAAGATCTGTACATCAATGTCGGTGTGATCATTGCGGCGCTCGTGGTTATCTTCGGGTACATCCTGCTGCACCATACACGCACCGGACGCACCATCTACGCCATCGGCGGCTCGCGCTCCTCCGCGGAACTCATGGGCTTGCCGGTCAAGCGCACGCAGTACGTCATCTACCTGACCTCCGCCACACTGGCCTCCATCGCCTCCATCGTGTACACGGCCAACATCCGCTCTTCCATCAACACGGTCGGCGTCGGCTGGGAACTTGATGCTGTGGCCTCCGTGGTCATCGGCGGCACCATCGTCACCGGCGGCTTCGGCTACGTGCTCGGTTCCGTCATCGGCGCTCTGGTCCGTTCCACCATCGACCCGCTGACCTCCGACTTCGGCGTGCCGGCCGAATGGACCACCATCGTGGTCGGCCTGATGATCCTGATCTTCGTGGTGCTGCAGCGTGCGGTCACCGCCTTCAACAAGAAAGAATAGGAGGAACGGCTCCAGTTCATACCATTTGTTTCTGATTCCCTTTGCGTAAGGCTGGACGTGCCGAAATGGTACGTCCAGCCTTACGCATGCCGTTCCCATCTAGGTCAGGGCTTCCATTACACTACACAGTGGTTTTCATACGAATGAATCATAGACGGCATCGCACAGGGCCGTAGGAAAAAGTGCGCGGATAAGGAATTATGGAAGAACGGAACATTACTACAACAACTGCAGCCACTGAATCGCAGGCGATTACGACAAACGCCGGAACTCAGGAAGCGGCGATTTCAGACGAACGCATCCCCGGCAAACTCATCGGAGCGATTGTGGCGGTCGGCTCCCTCGCCTTCATCGGCATTCTCACCGAAACCGTGATGACGGTGCTTTTCCCGCAACTCATGCGGGAATTCAACGTCGACACCGCAACCGTGCAGTGGATCACCACCATCTACCTGCTGGTGGTCGCGGCCACCATGCCGTTGTCGTCGTACCTTAACCGTCGTTTCAAGCACCGCACGTTGTTCCTTGCCGCGGTGGCGCTTGCCGTGCTCGGCTCGCTCATTATGATCGTCGGTCATGCGTTCCCGGTCATTCTCATTGCCCGTGTGATTCAAGGCATGGGTTCCGGTGTGGCCACGCCGTTGATGATCAACATCATTCTTGAACAGTCGCCAAAGAGCAAAGTCGGTCGTTTGATGGGCGTCGGTTCGCTGGTCATCACCGTCGCTCCGGCAATTGGTCCGACCGTTGGTGGCGCGGTGTCGAGCATTCTGCCATGGCGTGCGATTTTCGTGATTGTCATTCCGATCATTCTGCTGGTCTCGTTGCCGGTCGGTTTAAAATGCGTCGAACAGCATCGCCCGACGGAAGAGGCGCGTCTCAATTCGTTGCAGTTCGTGTCGATTGTGCTTGCATTGTGCGGATTGGTGATGTTCCTGAACCAAGCTGGAGTGGCCGTCAGCGCCGCGGTTTCCGGCGGCAGCGCCACGGTGTCGGCAGTGTTCGCCGTGGTGAGTCTGATCGTTGGATTGGGGGCATTGCTGTTTTTCGGCTGGTCGTCGAAGCGTTCGTTCTCGCCGCTGATCCGTTTGGGCTGGCTGCGTGACCCGATGGTGTTGTTGCATTTGATCGCCTACATGCTGCTGCCGATCGTCGGCATCGGTTTCGGTTATGTGATCACCAATGTGGCGCAGCTTTCGTTGGGAACCAGCGCGTTCCTGTCCGGCGCGTTGGTGCTGCCGGGTGCGCTGATCGGCGCGTTTTTCGCACCGGTGGGAGGTATGCTGTACGACCGTTTCGGACCGGTGCGTCCGATTCTCGGCGCGTTTTTCGCCGCGATTTGTGGGCCGATTCTGCTGCTGGTATTTTCCATGCGACTGACACCCGTCACGCTTGCCGGTTTCTACTTCATTTTCGGATTTGGTTATTCGCTTGGTTTTTCCAATATCATGACCAATGCGTTGCGTAACATCGCACCTCAGTTCATGCCGGACGGCAATGCCGTGTTCAACACCTGCCTGCAGTTCGGCGGCGCGGCAGGCACCGCGCTGTTCTCCACGATTCTGTCGGTGGCTCAGGCTGGCGCAGGCGAAGAGGGGAGCACCACGTTCCGTCACGCTACGGCTGTCGGTGGCAGCTGGACGTTCGCTACCATGATTGGTATCGTGGCCATTGCCATCTGTTGTTTGATTGCGGCGTTCCGTATTGGTGCGAAACGTAATAGCAGGCTATAGAAAAAGCCTGTAGCGTAAAGTGAGGAAAGCGTTCCGTCAAGGAATATCGGCTTGCTATGCTGTCTCTACCGTGTTATTGAGAGGACAGCAATGAGACTACAACACCCGTATAGCGGCATCACTACCGGTCTGCTCAAGCCGATTACGGCGGCGCTTTCCATAGTTGCGCTGCTTGCGGGCTGTGGATCCGTGGAGGCGAAGGATTCCCAGCAGGAAGTCACCAGTGCCGATAAGGTGGTCAGCGTCAATATCACGGAACCATCGAATGGCTTGCTGCCAAGTGACACCAGCGATATGGCCGGTTGGAAAATCGTCAGCCAGCTGTATGACGGCCTGGTCACTTTCGATGCGGAAGGTAATGAGACGTTGGTCGAGGCCGAATCGATCACGCCGAATGACGACGCTTCCGAATACACCATCGCACTTAAACCGAATCTGGCGTTCTCCAATGGTGAGAAGATCACCGCCGACACGTACGCGAAAAGCTGGTCGTTCGCGGCCAATGCTGCCAATGGACAGGTCGGAGCCTCCATTTTCGAAGATATTCAGGGCTATGACGAGCTGCAGGATGCAAGTGGTTCCAAAACCGCGCAATTGTCAGGCCTTACCGTGGTCGACGACACTACGCTGAAGGTCAAGCTCAAAGCGTCGAATTCGGCGTTCCTGTACAAAATCGGAGATATCGCGTTTCTGCCGATGCCATCCGAAGTCATCAAGAATCCCAAGGAATACGGGCAAAAGCCGATTGGCAACGGTCCGTACAAGCTGAAGGCGTACAAAAGCGGCGAAGAAATCATTCTTGAAAAAGACGACTCCTACAAGGGGCCGCGCGAAGTCAAGAACGCAGGCATCGATTTCAAGGTGTATCAAAGTCTTGACGCGGCCTATTCGGATCTGCTGGCAGACAATCTTGACGTGCTTGATGCCATTCCGACTTCCGCGTTGAAAACCTATCAGAACGAAAAGAACATCACCGCCGTCAGCAAGCCCGGTCCGTCGTTCTCAGCATTTACGATTTCGCAGAATCTCAAGCATTTCCAAGGTGAGGAAGGCAAGTATCGCCGTCAGGCCATCGCGCATGCCATCGATCGTAAGAACATCGCTGGCTCGATTTTCGGCGGTACCGTGACGCCCGCCACCGATTTCCTTGCGCCGGTGATCAAGGGATACGATACCGATCTTGACGCTGATGGCGTGCTTACGTACGATGAGACGAAAGCCAAGGAATTGTGGGCGAAGGCGGATGCGATTTCGCCATGGAGCGGAACGTTCCGCATCGCATACAGCGCCGATGGCACCGATAAGGAGTGGGTGGAGGCTGCGGCCAATTCCATTCGCAACGCGCTTGGCATCGATGCGGAAAGCTATCCGTTCGCCACGTCCAAGGAACTGCGCAGCGCCATTCAGGAGCGCACCATCGACGCGGCATTCAAATCGGGCATGCAATCCGATTATCCGCATCCGGAAGGCTATCTGGTGCAGGCATACGACTCATCGGCAGCGGACGGCAAGGGTTTGAACAACGGTGATTACAAGAGCGACGAATTTGATGCGCTGATTGACCAGGCTGCTGCGGAGACCGATTTGGACAAGGCCGTGAGCCTGTATCGGCAGAGCGAACGTGTGTTGCTGAAGGATTTGCCGGTGATTCCTTTGTGGTATACCAACGTGACCGCGGCATCGGCCAAAAACGTGGAAGTGAGCTACAACTATATGGGCGTTCCCGAATACAACACCATCGTCAAGTAAGGTTTGTTCTAGCGTGAAGACTCCACTGTGAGCGCAATTTCACCACCCGTCGCTTCGAAGCGGTAGGCTGTGAAACTATAGAGAACATAGGAAAAGGAGACAAGGTGAGCAACCTCAGTGCACCCCTGCCCGTCATGGCCGGCGAAGATATGCCGGCCGGACCCGCCGATCCGATTTTCAACCGTCTGCTGAAAGACCGCATCATTTGGATGGGCGAGGAAGTCAAGGACGAAATGGCCAATCGCATCTGCGCACAGATGCTGATGCTGGCAGCTGAAGATCCGAAGAAGGATATTTGGCTGTACATCAATTCCCCGGGTGGTTCCATCACCGCAGGCATGGCCATTTACGACACCATGCAGCTTATCGAGCCTGACGTGGCGACCGTCGGCTTGGGCATGTGCGCATCCATGGGCCAGTTCCTGCTGAGCTCCGGCACCAAGGGCAAGCGATTCCTGACCTCGCATGCCCGTGTGCTGATGCACCAGCCGTCCGGCGGCATCGGCGGCACTGCCACCGACGTGCGCATCAACGCTGAACTGATCATGGACATGAAGAAGACCATGAGCGAGCTGACTGCCGAACAGACCGGCCATACCGTTGAGGAAATCTACCGCGACAACGAGTACGACCACTGGTTCACCGCGCAGGAAGCGCTGGAATACGGTTTTGTGGATAAGCTCGTTTCCACGCACGACACGATGAACGCCACCAAGGGAGAGTGAACATGGCAAGCGAAGAATCCCGATTCGTAGCCCGCGCAGAGCGTCTCGCAGGACCGACCGGAGTGGTTGGTTTCCAGGCTGCAGCAGCCCGCGAAGCCGCTTTCGCGCCGCAGAACCGTTATGTTCTGCCGCAGTTCGAAGAGAAGACCCCGTACGGTTTCAAAAGGCAGGATCCGTACACCCGCTTGTTCGAAGACCGCATCATCTTCATGGGCGTGCAGGTCGACGACACTTCCGCCGACGACATTATGGCTCAGCTCCTGGTGCTCGAAAGCCAGGATCCGAACCGTGATGTGATGATGTACATCAACTCTCCGGGCGGTTCCATGACGGCTATGACCGCCATCTACGACACCATGCAGTACATCAAGCCGGATGTGCAGACCGTATGCCTTGGACAGGCCGCTTCCGCAGCCGCCATTCTGCTGGCCGCCGGAGCCAAGGGCAAGCGTCTGATGCTGCCGAACGCGCGCGTGCTCATCCATCAGCCGGCCATCGATCAGGGCTTCGGCAAGGCGACGGAAATCGAAATCCAAGCCAAGGAAATGCTGCGTATGCGTGAATGGCTTGAGAACACGCTGGCCAAGCATACCGGTCGCGATGTGGAGAAGATTCGCAAAGACATCGAGGTCGACACCTTCCTGACCGCACCTGAGGCCAAGGAATACGGCATTGTCGACGAAGTGCTGGAACACCGTAGCTGAACGGCGCATATGCGAGGTTCCATCTGAAGTCGCATCTTCACAAATCAATACCCCTGCCGGGCGTTGGCAGGGGTATGCTGTTCTTCAATGATGATTGCATGATGGCGATTGCTCAATGGCAGGTACGGCAAACAAAGGGGTGCGAATGGGACGAGTGGTCAGCTACAACGATGAAGTGTCACGATGCACGTTCTGCGGCAAAACCGAAAATCAGGTACGTAAGCTCGTTACCGGATCAGGTGCGGCCATTTGCGACGAATGCATCGAACTGTGCGTCGACATCATTTCCGAAGAACGTGTCAAAGACGCCCAGCTGAACACATTGCAGCTGCCGAAGCCCGCACAGATCAGCGCCTATCTCGACAACTACGTGGTCGGGCAGGAATCCGCTAAAAGAACGCTTTCCGTGGCCGTATACAACCATTACAAGCGCGTCAATATGGAAATGCGTGAATCCGCGGCATTGCGCGATCGTGCGGCGCATGCGAGCGACGATCCACTGGCCGGCGTGCAGGTGTCCAAATCGAATATCCTGCTGCTGGGGCCGACCGGCGTGGGCAAAACGTATCTTGCGCAGACGCTGGCGAAGGTCATGAATGTGCCGTTCGTCATCGCCGACGCCACCACACTCACTGAAGCGGGGTATGTGGGCGACGATGTGGAAACCGTACTGCAACGGCTTATACAGGCCGCTGACGGCGATGTGGCGCGAGCGCAGCAGGGCATCGTCTATATTGACGAAATCGACAAGATAGCGCGTAAGAGCGGCGAGAACACGTCTATTACGCGAGATGTGTCCGGTGAGGGCGTGCAGCAGGCTCTGCTGAAGATTCTGGAAGGTACTGTGGCATCCGTGCCGGTGGAGGGCTCGCGTAAGCATCGTGAGATGGAGACGGTGCAGATCGACACTCGTGACATTCTGTTTATCTGCGGCGGCGCGTTTGTCGGGCTTGCCGATATTGTGGCGCAGCGTTTGGGCGCTCGTGAAAGCGGATTTGGTGCCGCGTGGCATGATCATGAGGTGCCGAATCGTGAGCTGCTTGCCCAGGCTTCGGCCGACGATCTTGCCGATTTCGGTTTATTGCCTGAATTCATCGGTAGATTGCCGGTGGTGAGCGTGCTTGAGGAGCTTACGGAGGATGATTTGGCGCGCATTCTGGTCGCACCGGAGAACGCACTGGTCAAGCAGTATCAGAAGTTGTTTGCGATTGACGGGGTGACGTTGACGTTCACTGAGGGGGCGGTGCGGCAGATCGCGGCCACTTCGATTCGCAGGGGCACGGGCGCCCGAGGCCTTCGATCGATTATCGAAAAAACCTTGGAGGACACGATGTTCCAGCTACCAAGCGTGACTGGCGTATCGGAGGTGGTGGTGGATGAGGCGTCCGTCAATGGTTCCGGCACTCCGAAACTATTGAAGGTTTCCACGGAGGAGATTCCTCGCAGACGTGCCGCGTAGTGCATTCGGCGTGTTGCGCGTCGTATGTGCGAGAGTTCAGATTTCATAGGGTTGAAGCAAGTATGGATGCCGGTGCGAAATCCACGAAAACAGGCGCGACACGCCGAGATTTTGCTGCGCGGCCATTTGGGTGTATCTTATTCGAGTTGCCGAAAACAAGCAACGTTGCGCGAGTAGCCCAGCGGATTAGAGCAGCTGACTACGGATCAGCAGGTCGCAGGTTCGAATCCTGTCTCGCGCACATGAACCTCCTTCGCGAAATGCGGAGGAGGCTTTCTTTTTTCTGGAAGTAACGGCGGCGCTGCCGTGAATAGTGTTCGAATCAATGCGATTCGCAAACCTACCAGAATGCTTATGTAAAGCGGCTGTTGTCGAGATACGTTCGGTTTCTCTCCGAGCGAACGGTGTGGTACAAGAAAAGCCGCCATGCCGAATAAAACCGTAAACACCAGTGAAAAAGACGGTTTGGAAACATAAACGCCGACACCTCTCGGTACACTGGAACCGCTATTGAAGCGTCTGCGCATGCCAATACCGCAGACGCTTTTCTTAAGTGAATGGCGGGCCGTGGATACTCGCGGCAACAGACGGGAGAGCAATGACCGAACGTAAGCAGGGACTCTGGGCGAAAATACGATACATAGCCGCTTCCGACCGCATATCTGGTCTGATTATGCTTGGCTTCGCCCTCGCAGGTCTGTTGCTTGCCAATCTGCCGTTCACGGCGCATGCGTTCGAAGAGTTGGAGAATTTCCGCATCGCCATTCCCTACACCAATATCGATATGGGACTGGGACACTGGGTGCAGGATGGTCTGCTGACGGTGTTCTTCCTGACTGTCGGACTGGAATTGAAACAGGAACTCGCCACAGGTTCGCTGTCGAACCCCAAGGCTGCTGCAGTGCCGATGCTGTGCGCTGTGGGCGGTATGATGGCTCCTCCGGTGTTGTTCCTGCTGGTATTGTTCCTGTTCTCCGGTTTCGGATCCGATCCGTTGGCCATCGCTTCGGGAACGAGTTTCACCTTTGGTGAGATGTCTCATGGTTGGGCGGTTCCTACGGCCACTGATATCGCGTTCTCTTTGGCTGTGCTTGCTTTGTTCGCCAAAGCGCTGCCGGGCTCCATTCGCGCGTTCCTGATGACGCTTGCCACAGTGGACGATCTGCTGGCCATTATTCTGATCGCGGTGTTCTTCTCTTCGGTGAACGCATGGTACTGGTTCGTCGGCATCGCCGTATGCGCTGTCGTATGGTATTTCCTGGTGCGTATGCGCAAAGTGCCATGGCTTGCCGTGGCCATTGTCGGCATTCTGGCTTGGGTGATGATGTTCGAAGCTGGTGTGCATCCTACTTTGGCTGGCGTGCTTGTTGGATTGCTCACGCCGGCTCATGAGCGTTTCGGAGAGAAAACCCCACGCGCCGAACGCTATGCGGACAAGCTGCAGCCGTTTTCCGCGTTGCTGGCTCTGCCGATTTTCGCCTTGTTCGCCACTGGTGTGCATTTTGAATCGTTGACGTTGGCCCTGTTCATTTCGCCGGTCGTCGTTGCCGTTATGGTGGCTCTGGTGGTCGGCAAGCCGTTGGGCATTATGATCACGGCATGGCTTTCCACGCATGTGGTCGGATTAAAAATGGCTAAGGGATTGCGTGTGCGCGACATGTTCCCCGCGGCCTGCGCATGTGGCATCGGCTTTACCGTATCTTTCCTGATTTCCTCGCTTGCATATCAGGATGCCGAACTGTCTGCTGAAGCACGTTTCGGTGTGTTGGTCGGTTCCATAGTCGCGGCGGTGATTTCCGGCATTCTGCTGAGCCGCCAATCCAAGAAGTTTGAGCTTGCCGCTGCCGCATCCTCGAAGCATAAGCATCATACTGCTGACGAGGATGCTGCTGGGGAAGTGGAATCCGTGTTGGAAGACGGCACTGTTGTGGTCAGCCAGATGATCGACACACATCCAAAGGTCAAATAACGACGTTCCGGCGTATGGCATTCCGCGCCATACGCCAGACACAACAAAAGCCGACACTCATCATTTATCCGTGAGTGTCGGCTTTTTGTATGAGGAAACGGTAGGCCGCTGGGAACGGCCATACTAGCGTTTGACTGCTACGAGCAGACCCGTACCGGTCGGAGTGAGTGCAGTGACGAAACGCTCATCGGATTCCACGGTTTCCAGCAAACCACGCATGGCAATGGACTTGGCGTCACGATTGGCGGGATTCAAAACGCCGCCTGCGGACGTGGCTGAATCAAAAGCAAGAATATCGGTGAACACGATTACGCCATGCTTCTTCAACAGGCGGGGAGCCTGCTCGAAGGAAGCGCCGTAATTTTCCGCGTCGCCGGCAACTACAATCAAATCGTAGTTTTCTGCATTCAGACGTGGCAAAAACACGTCGACGGGAGCGTTGACGGCGCGAAGCGTGGTCTGTGTCTCGTCGGAAAGCCGATTAAACAACGTACGAATCAGCGCAATGCCCTGGGAAGAGGAATCAACCGCCGTAAGCTGACCGGAATTATCCAAACCGTTGACCAGCTGCAACGTTTCCACCACGGAACCGGTGCCGACGGCGATCACCGATGTCGCATTCACCATATGCACGAGCATGCGCAACAGCTCGGCTTGGGCTGCTGAACCCTGCGGAATGCCTGCTTCTTCAGCATGGGTGCGAATAGCATTCAAGTCGGTTGACTGGCGGGAGAACGCATGGTCCTCAACGTATTCCCATGACTTGGCGAGATTGGTATATGACGTTCTATCCATGGGTTCAGCGTTCCTTGACTTGGGCGATCAGCTGCCAGATTTCCTCGCCGACGTCAATGCCACGCGGGCATTCGCGGGTACATGCGCGGACCGACTGGCATGCGGCGATGCCATCGGCGGAATCAATGGCATCCATGCGTGCGTTCGCCTGACCGTCGCGGGAATCGTTGATGAAACGAGACGCCGCGATAAGGGCTGCAGGTCCGATGAACGCTTCGCCGCCCGCATACACAGGGCAGCTGCCTTCGCAAGTGCCACAGGCGATGCAGTTGCTGAGAAGCTCATACTTGGCAAGCTGCTGGGGATTCTGCAGATATTCGAAAGCGTTGATCTTGCCGTCCGCAGTGGTGGCGAGTTCTCCACGCGCCTGCAGATAGGGCTTGAGTTTTCTGATTTGGTTGAGCATCTGATCGATATCGGCAATCAAATCGCGCTGCACCGGGAAACCCGGCAGGGGAGCGAGCTCGATGACGCCAAGATCCCCTGCGCCGACCGCATTTTCCTGAATGTCGGAAACATCTCCGGTGTGTCGGAATCCTTCATCGTCGACCAATGTCGGATTCGACGGTTTGGCCCAATCCTTGACGGACGCGGTGCACAGCAGGGTGGGGGTGCCGTTGATGGACACCGCATCGGAACCGCACATGCCATGTCCGCACGAATAGCGGAATGCCAGCGTCGAATCGATGGTGCGTTTGATCTTCAACAGGCAATCAAGCACCGTGTCTTCCGGACGCACGTTCAACGTGTAATCCTGCAACCACTGCTTGCCGCGCGGGCGGCGGCGCGCCGACATGCCGGAATCCCCAAACGGAGAGCTTTTTCTGGCGAACGGAGAGCCGCCACGTTCGCGGTCGCGGGCACGCTCGGCGCGCGGGGCAAACCTATTCACCCGCAATGTCACCGTATTCACGCCGTTTTCCATACCGCTCATGTACCCGCCTTTCCAATAAAACCGTCAACTAGTCTGCCATACGCCGTGCCCAGCGGAATCAGTATTCGCGGGCTTTTGGCGGCATATTCACAATGTGCACCGGCTGCCAGGAAATCTGGCCGGAGGCATTCACCATGGAATGGGCCAGGAAATGCTCATCGTCGCGTTCCGGAAAATCAAGACGCTTCAGCGAGCCACGGGATTCGTGACGCGCATCGGATGAGGTGAGTACGGCCTTGCCGAGTTCCAGAAGGTGGCGGACCTCCCAAATGGCGGTGATCTCCTGGTTGAACGTGGGGGAGTCGGAATGCGCGTGCAGGGCTTCGGCACGGGGCGCAAACTCATCATGCAATGCCGTTAGCGCCTGTTCGATACCCTGCTCGTCGCAACGCACGGCGACAGCGCGTTCCATGACGGTACCCAGATCGGCCATCAGCTGGTAAGGATTGTCGGCTGCATGCTCCTCGTCTTCCGGAAGCTGCACCAGCAGATCCTTGAGTTCGTTGGAACGGGTGTCAGCGGCCTGCTGGACCGCATCCGAACCATTGTCGGCGTCGGATTCAGCCATGGGATCGTTCACTGGAGCGCTGGAAATGCGTTCCGCCAGCGCCTTGCCGGAGCGGGTGCCGAACAGGCATGCATCCAGCAGGGAATTGCCGCCGAGACGGTTTGCGCCGTGCACGGACACGCATGCGCATTCGCCGGCAGCGAACAGGCCTTCGACGACATTTCGTTCGTCGTTCTGCCAACGGTAGACTTCGCCGTCGGTGGTAATCGGAATGCCACCCATGGTGTAATGCGCGGTAGGCTTAACCGGCACGAAATCGTGTGTCGGATCAAGATCCGCATATTTTTCGATGGTTTCCACCACCTGCGGCAGTACCTCATGCATATGGTCGGCATCAATACCGGTCATATCAAGCCACACGCAATCCTTTGGCCCTTCGGGGTCCTTCGGATCCGCCACGCCGTGGCCGGCATCGATTTCAGCCATAATGGAACGGCTCACCACATCTCGTGCAGCCAAATCGGCATGGCCGGGAGCATACTTTTCCATGAATGCCTCGCCATCGGCATTGCGAAGCACGCCGCCTTCCGCTCGTGCCGCTTCAGACAGCAGAATGCCGGTATGCGCCAGACCAGTCGGGTGGAATTGCACGAATTCGCTGTCTTCAAGCTGCAGTCCCGCTTGCAGTGCGAGAGCCATGCCGTCGCCGGTCAGATCCCATGAATTGGAGGTGGTGTGGAATAGGCGGCCTGCGCCTCCGGTGGCCAGAAGCACGTTGCGTGCGTGGATGGCGTGCGTTTGGCCCTTATGCGTGTCAAATGCCACTACGCCTTCGACTTTGGATCCGTCTTCGGTGATTACCAGATCGGTCACGTACCATTCCTCGGCGAATTCCACGCCTTCGGCCACGCATTGCTGCCACAAGGAGAAGAGGATCTGATGGCCGATGCGGTCGGCCGCGTAGGCGGCGCGGCGAACCGGTTCCTTGCCGAAATCCTTGGTATGTCCGCCAAAACGTCGTTGTGCGATATGGCCGTCCTCAGTACGGGAGAACGCCACACCGTCATGTTCCAGATCGATTACGGTTTCCGACGCCTCTTTGGCGAGCAGTTCGGCCGCGTCCTGGTCGACGAGCCAATCGCCGCCTTTGACCGTGTCGAAGTAGTGCCAGTGCCAGTCGTCTTTTTCGACGTTGCCGAGGCTGGCCGCAATGCCGCCTTCCGCGGAACCGGTGTGCGAGCGCAACGGCTGGAGTTTGGAGATCACCAGGATGTTCGGCTCGATGCCGGCTTCCTTCAGGGCTTGCATTTGTTCGCTTCGCAGCATTCCCAATGCTGCGGACAGGCCTGCCGCGCCTGCGCCGACGATTACTGCATCATACATATCTTCAACATGCTTCGGACTCATAGCAACGATTTTCGCACAAGGTGTGACCTCATTGCGGTTTGCCGGTTGGCGGGTTTGCCGCTGCATGCGTGGTTATGCGTGTCTGATGCGTATGTTTTCGATGGATTCTGTTGATCTGTGCAGGCTTGGCGGTGGCGTTGTTGGGCGTGATGTCATGTGGCGCTTGCGTCGGTGATGGTGATGTTGCCATGCTGTGTGCAGATAAGTCCGTTGAGTTCCATTAATCCCAGCTCCATGCTGATTCGTGAGATTGAGTATTCTCCGGGATTGCTTTCGGCCAGGATGGCGAGTAGACCGTCAGTGGAGACGTGGCCGTATTTCGCGCTGCATGTTCGTATGGCTTTGAGTATGGCTGCAGTGGCGTTGGTTGGTTGCGACAGACTGGTGTCGGTTGACTCTTCCGACGGTTCGTCGTCGTTGTCTGCCGCGTCGGCTGATTGCGGGCGATGCGCTGCGTGGCAGAATTCGTCGATATCGGTCAGCGAGCAGATGATGGAGGCTTGGCCTTCTTGTATGAGTCGGTTGCATCCTGTGTTGTGAGGCATGGTTACATCTCCTGGCACGGCGAATACACGGCGGTTGAGTTCGTTGGCCCATCCTGCGGTGTTAAGCGCGCCGGAGCGTGCGCGTGCCTGGGCTACGATGAGGGTGGATGATAGCGCCGCTATCAGGCGGTTCCTGATAAGGAATCGTCTGGCTTCCGGAACGGTTCCGGGGCAGAGTTCCGAGATGAGCGCGCCGGAATGGTTGATGATGGTTTCGAAGAGGCGCTCGTTGCTTTTCGGACCGATATAGTTGAGTCCTCCGGCGAATACCGCGACGGTGCGTCCTGCGAGGGGCGTTCCGATCTCGTCCATGGCTTGGATGGCTCCCCAGTGGGCGGCCGCATCGGTGCCCAGAGCGCCTCCTGACACTATGAGATGGCCTGCTCGGGCCGCTTGTTTGGCGAGCTCGTGTGCGCTTTGCCTTCCGTACTCGCTTACGCCGCGTGATCCGACGACACCGACCGGTTCGGAGCATGACACCAACGCTTGGGGGTCACCTTTCCCCCATAGGCATAATGGCGCGGCCCAGTCCGTGTGTATGGTGAGGTCGGCAAGCTGCGAAGGCCAGTAGGGGTGATGCGGCGCGACGATCCACTGCGTGCCGTTTGCGGTGAACCACGTTTTGAGCTCCTCGGGGTCGGTGCTGGGCAATGTGGTCAGGCGATGCTGCCACGAGACCATTGCGCCGTGGAAGGAGGCCATACCTCGAGCATTGATGGTGCGTCCCCAACGTGTAATGCCGTTGATGAGCGCCGCGTCCAAGGTTTTATAGGCTGCCGTGGCCACGCTTTCATGATTGCCCGGACCGCTGTCGGCAAGCAGTTGCAAGGTATGCGTGGCTGATCCGATGCCTTTGACCAGCGCGTACATCATCGCATCGGCGCTGTCCAGACAATAGGTGAGCACCGCGCGTGACAGGGTCTCATCGTCGATGGCGGTTGCGTTGACGCTCGTATCGGCGGTTGTGTTCTCGTTCATGTCAACCTCGTTCTCATGGAGATTCCTTGCATCATCTCTTCCGGTCCGGGAGAGGTTTTGCCTGACAGGTCGGATAGCGTCCATGCGAGTCGCATGGCTCGGTCCGCCCCTCTGAGGCTGAGCCGTTCGCTGGCCAACGCATGGTTCACGAGCTCGATGGCTTTTGTGGACGTGTTGGCGCGAAGCCATGTTCCGGTGGCTTGCGCATTGCAGACCCATCCGAATTCCCGGAAACGTTCCTGTGCCGTTTGCCTTGCCACCATGACCCGCAGGCGGATGGCGTGGCTGGATTCGCCGGAAGGAACCGTGCCTGGGTTGATGCGTTCCACAGGAGGCACTTCGATCTGAATGTCGATGCGGTCGAGGATCGGCCCCGACAGGCGGCTGAAGTACTTGATACGGTCTTTTTCCCTGCACGTGCAGCGCTCGCCGTTGCCGTATGCGTAGCCGCAGGGGCAAGGATTGGCCGCCATGATCAGTTGGAATCGTGCCGGATAGTAGGTGGTGCCTTTCGCGCGGGATATCGCCACATACCCGGATTCCAATGGTTCGCGCAAGGTTTGCAGGGTGCGTGCCGAGAATTCGGGCGCCTCGTCCATGAATAGGATGCCCCGATGCGCCCGCGTGATCGCGCCTGGTTGAGCCAATCCCGCGCCGCCGCCGACCAAGGATGCGGTGGATGCGGTATGGTGCGGCGCTTCGAATGGCGGAACATCGCTGATGCCATAGCTGGGCAATGTGCCGCATAGGGAGCGGATCGATGCGACTTCCAGTTGTTCCGATTCGCTGAGCGGACTCATAATGCCGGGAATGCGCGAGGCGAGCATGGTTTTTCCGGTGCCGGGAGGACCGGTCATCATCAGATGATGGCCGCCGGCAGCCGCCACTTCCAACGCCCATTTGGCCGTTTCCTGCCCCATGACTTCGTTCATATCTCCGGGAGGAGGACATACCGACATGGCGCCGTCGTTGGCATCCACGTCTCGGATCATATCGGGTATCGTATAGTTCGCGGTGCCTCCCATCAGTTCGATCAGTTCGCCGACGTGACGTATTCCAATGGCGTCGACGTCGGGCACAAGGGCCGCCTCGTCCAAATTGGCATGCGGTACGATCACCTTGCATACGCCTTGATCGCGTGCATGCAGCAGAATCGGCAGCAGACCGTTGATGGGCAGTACCGTGCCATCGAGATTCACCTCTCCGAGCACGACGGTGTCGTTCAAGCAGTCATGCGGTATCGTTCCGGATGCGCTAAGCACGCTCGCTGCGATCGCCAGATCGTGTGAGGATCCGCGTTTGGGCATGGACGCCGGCGAAAGATTGACCGTAACCCGTGTTTCCGGCCATTTGGCACCGCTGGCCTGACATGCGGATTTGACACGTTCCCTTGCTTCGGAGAGCGAGGTGTCGGGAAGTCCGATGATGGAAAAGTAGGGGAGTCCCGGAGATACGAACGCCTGGATTTGGATGATGAAGGCTTTCAGGCCGATGAGACCCACGGAAAGCGCGCTGCCGATAGCCATCAGAACGCTCCTTCGATATGGTGGACAAGCGGTTTGCCATCACGGACGATGACGGTGACGACGTCGAAGCGCACGCCGTTATGCGGCGTGCGATGGTCGCTGTCCGACAGCCATTGCACGGCCGCGTGGCGCAGGTTGATCTGCTTGGATGACGTCACGGCTTCCTGCGGAGTGCCATAGCGGAGCGTCCGCCTGGTTTTGACTTCGACGAAGACGATGATTCCCGTATCGTCGCGTGAAACGATATCGAGTTCGCCATATCGGCAGTGCCAGTTGCGGTCGAGCGTCTGCCAGCCTTGGCTTTCCAGCCATGCGGCCGCATACTGTTCGCCGAGTTCGCCGACCTGTCGTGCGCACAGTGTGCCATCATGCAGTCGCCGTGCGATGGAATCAAGAAGCTGTTCCGAGCGCTGCGTTGCGTTCGGAACGTTATGTGTTGTGTTGCCGTTCATGATTCAAGTCCAGCAGAAAGGACCGGCGCGAAGCAAGGGCGAACGGCGAATGTGGATAGAGGATGCGGTTTCGGGCGTGTTTGGGATAGTTGGTGGATAACTTGCCGTTATCCACATTGCTCCACAAGGCGAGCGGCCATGGAGCGCCCGAAACCGCATATGGTTGGAATGTTCAGCGGCGAACCAGACGCGTCAACTCGTCAAGGTTCAGCTCGAAGCTCACACCGCGCTCAGTGTGGTTCGGCTGGAATTGCGTGCTTTCCATGGCATGGCGTACGAATTCGCCGGCGATATGCGCCGATTCAGCCAGAGGTCTGCCGGCCATCACCGCACCGCATAATGCGGATGCGAAGGCGTCGCCGGTGCCATGTGTCATGAATGGCAGCTTGTCGTGCGCAAGCTCTTGCTTGCCGGATGCGCCGGAAGTGGCCGATGCCACATAGTTGCGAATGATGCCATCCTGACGGTCAACGCCTTTGAGCACCACGTTTTTCGCTCCCAAGGCAAGCAGCGCGTCAATAATGCCGTTCACTTCCGCGTTGTCGATGTTCTGCCCCGGGTAGGTGCGTCCCGTCAGCATGGACGCTTCCGTCAGATTCGGCATCAGCACGTCGGCGCCATCCACCAGCGTGCCCATCGCCTCGCATAATTCCGGCGTGTATGTGGCGTAGATCTCGCCGCCGTCTCCCATCACCGGATCCACCAAACGCAAGGCGTGCGGGTAATCCGCATACAGACGTTTGATAATCGCGACTTGTTCGGCGGAACCGAGGAAACCGGAATACACGCCGTCCAAATCGACGTTCTCCTTGCGCCACGCATCCAGATAGCCGTCCAAAATTTCGGTCGTATCGTGGAACGTGAACACGCTGTAGCGCGTATGCGCCGAAAACAGCGCCGTCGGTACGGGGCATACGTCGCATCCGGCCGCCGACAGAATCGGAATGGCCGCCGTCAGCGAGCACTTGCCGTAACCGCACATGTCGTGCACCGCGGCCACACGTGGAATGTACCGTGGGTCACGGTCGAACAGAATCACATCATTCATGGGAACCCTCTCTTGCGATTGCCTGACCATGACTTTAGCCGCTTGCCTGACTTCACCGCCCCATCGCCTCGTACGGCGGGTCACCATGATGCCGTTTGCTGGCGTGTCGCAAGTTTTTTGATGGCTACCAGAGTAGTTTTGCAAAGCCTGGATGGCAATGATTGCAACGGTTTATAAGGGGATATAGGCAAGTGCGATAACGCTCGGTTTGCATTGCGAAGCGACGTCGGATTATTGTCGCTACCAACACCTGACCAACCGCCACACACGGCAAGGCGGGTGGTCAGCAAGACAAGCAACGAACCACTTCCCCACAAGGAGCAGAAACCATGGCAGATTCCAAGAACTACCGCTTCGAAACCCTGCAGCTTCACGTCGGCCAGGAGCAGGCCGACCCGGCAACCGATTCCCGCGCGGTGCCGATCTACCAGACCACCAGCTACGTGTTCCATAACTTTGATCACGCCGAGGCGCGTTTTGGTCTGGCCGATCCGGGCAACATCTACGGCCGCCTGACCAATTCCACCCAGGGCGTGTTCGAAGACCGCATCGCAGCCCTTGAAGGTGGCGCCGCTGGTTTGGCAGTCGCTTCCGGCGCCGCCGCGGTCGAATACGCCGTGCGCAACATCACCCAGTCCGGCGACCACATCGTGGCTGCCAAGAACATCTACGGCGGCACCTTCAACCTGCTGCGCCACACCCTGCCGCGTGACGGCATCACCACCACCTTCGTCTCCGCTGAGAACCCGCAGGAGTTCGAGGATGCCATCCAGGAGAACACCAAGCTCGTCTACTTCGAGACCTTCGGCAACCCGAACGCCGACCTGCCGGATTTCGAAGCCATCACCGCCATCGCACACAAGCATCATCTGCCGGTGATCGTCGACAACACTTTCGCCACCCCGTACCTGTTCCGCCCGCTGGAGCACGGTGCTGACGTCGTGGTCGAATCCGCCACCAAGTTCATCGGTGGCCACGGCACCACCCTCGGCGGCGTGATTGTGGAAGGCGGCAACTTCAACTGGGCCGAAGTGCCGGGCAAGTTCCCGACCCTGACCGAGCCGGATCCGTCGTACCACGGTCTGAACTTCTACGAGGCTCTGGGCGGTTCCGCGTTCGTGACCCGCATCCGCGCCATCCTGCTGCGCGACACCGGCGCAACCCTGTCTCCGTTCTCGGCCTTCCTGCTGCTGCAGGGCACCGAAACCCTGTCGCTTCGCGTCGAGCGCCATGTCGAGAACGCGCTGAAGGTCATCGACTACCTGAAGACCGTTCCGGAAGTCGAATCCATCTCCCACCCGTCCATCGAAGGCCGCAAGGACAACGAGCTGTACAAGAAGTACTTCCCGAACGGCGGCGGCTCCATCTTCACCTTCGACATCAAGGGCGGCAAGGACGCGGCACGCGTGTTCATCGACAACCTGCACCTGTTCAGCCTGTTGGCCAACGTGGCCGACGCCAAGAGCCTCGTGATCCACCCGGCCTCCACCACGCACTCCCAGGAGACAGTGGAGGAGCTCGAGGATCAGGGCATCCACCAGGGCACGATCCGTCTGTCCATCGGCACCGAGAACATCGAAGACATCCTCGACGATCTCAAGGGCGGTTTCGCGGCTCTGCGCGAATCCGGTCTCGCCAAGTGAGGCGTATCGGATCGGCGGAATAACGCCATCCTGAGCAAATGAAACGGTTTGTGGCACCGAAGAGAAGGTTGGTGCCACAAACCGTTTCGCCATATTCGCGGACGTTGTCATCGTAATGTAGCGCAGATGGTATAGAATCTGCGATTGTTACGAAAAGTAATATCTAAATTCTATCTTTTGAAAGAAAGAAGTTCAGATTTCTTTCAAAAAGATAAATAGTGGTAATGATATTGCGGATTACGTAAAGAGAGAAGAGAGAGGCGATTATGGCTCAAGAAGTCAAGAACGATATCAAAAAGGCGTTGCAGGTCAACACCATTCCGCTGATCGCCATTATGACCGCGGTCACCACGGTGCTGACCATGCTCGTGAAGATCCCGACCCCGATCCGTGGCTACCTCAACCTGTCCGACACCATGATCTATTTCAGCGCGTATGCGTTCGGACCATGGGTGGGCGGCATTATCGGCGGTCTTGGCCCGGCGTTGAGCGATCTGATTTCCGGTTATCCGCAGTGGGCCATCTTCACGTTCGTCATCGATGGCCTGCAGGCCGTGCTCGTGGGCCTGCTCGTCAAGAAGTTCAATCCGGCGAACATCATCATCGGTTCGGTGATCGCAGGCGTATGGAAGGTGTTCGGCTATTTCATCGCAGGCGGAATCCTTTCCGGATTTGGCCCGGCGTTGGGTGAGATCGCGGGCAACTCCTTCCAGATGGCGGTGGGTCTGATTGTGGGCT
>OOCH01001040.1_pt1 | contig 23655 bp, 13 predicted proteins | sample 1671641 | NCBI WGS metagenome assembly OOCH01 (sample SAMN06348177, study PRJEB24527) | human gut metagenome | biome: human gut; feature: ankylosing spondylitis patient; material: feces | host: Homo sapiens | place: China | collected 2015-10
CACCGCCAATGCCGGAAAGGCTGCCCTTGCAGTGCCACAGCAGGGCGTTGACCAGTGTGCCGTCCGGATGGCCCGCCAGTGCGGGATTATCCGGGTTTCCCGGGGCCACCGGGCTGTCCGGGCTGCCGGGAGCCACCGGACTGTCCGGGCTGCCGGGCGAGACCGGGCTATCCGGGCCATCCGGGTTCTTGGGCGTATCCGGGTTTGTGGGCTGTTCCGGGGTGCCGGGCTTGTCCGGCACGGGAGTGGGCGGCACAGGCGGCGTATCCGGGTTGACGGGGGTGTAGCCGCCCACCTTGGGGGAGGCGTCCACCTCATAATTCCATTTCCCGTTCTCTGCCATGGGCAGGGAAACGAGGAACGATTTGATGGGCGCATAGCCATTGGAGGCCTTGCTCTGCACGATCAGGTACAGGCCAAGTTCCAGATCTTCAAAGGCGGCATTGCCGTCCACATCAACGGTTTTTGTGGTGCCCCGTGCGCCCTGCGGCATATATTCCAGCAGCTGGTCTGCCAGCGTGCTGTCGGTCAGGTCGCCCAGCGCGATGCCGCAGCCGTAAAAATCGCCGCAGTATTCAAAGCTCAGGTCGCCGTTTTTGCGCTTCACCTCCGCCACGCGGTACAGCGTCAGCTGACCGCCGCTCAGGGCCTTATCCTTGGCGCTGTCGTACAGCGCAACGCGGATGGTGCCGGTGGCAGGGTTTCCGCTGGCATCCACCAGCCGGATGTTCGCACTGGTGGCAAGGGCAGGCAGTGCACCTGCCGCCAGAAGGCACAGCATCAAAAGCAGGGCTGCAAACCGCCTGCGCAAGCTTTTCTGTTCCATCGGCTGCTCACTCCCCTTTCTCTTCGTGTTTTTTGCGTTTGGCCAGCAGCAGGGCCGCACCCACGGTCAGCATACCGCCCACCGCCGCAAAGGGCACCGTGCCCATGCCGCCGGTGGAGGGCAGCTCGTAGCCGCTGTAGACTTTGTTGGTGATGAAGATCTTGCCGGTCTGGATGCCGTCGTTGTTGTTGATCTCCGTGACCCAGTTGCCGGTAGTCACTTCTTTTACAAAGTAGCAGTACTTTTTGCCCTCTTTGTCTGTTGCCGGGATCTGATTTTTGTCGGTCCATGTATACGACCAGCCGTTACCCTTGTTCAGGTTCTGTGTATCCACGCGCACAGCGTCCTGTGCCGTCTCGCCTTCCGTATAACGGTACAGCTCCACCTGAATGGATTTCACCGGAATGTCTGCCTCCGCCAGTTTTTTACCGTCCGCTGCACTCAGCCAGTATTTTTGGACAGTGAGCCGATTGTAGGTATTCTTGACCGTCAGCTGTGTGGTATTGGTGGAGCAGCCGAAGATCACGTCGTTCACCGTCACGGTCTGGCCGTTGTCTGTGATTTGAGTATCACCCAGAGCATTTTGGAAGGCTTCCTTCTCATCGACGTCCTTGGCATCGGCGTCCTTCTCGTAGAAGAACAGATACTTCGGCGTGCTGTCCAGATTATAGTTTGTCGGAGCCTTCGTCTCAGTCAGGCGGTAGAGCACATTCGGCGACAGCGTCTGTTCCACACTTGTAATGCTGAAGGTCAGCTCGCCGTTTGCATCGGTCGTGTCAGACAAAAATTTTTCAAACTCACCCGATATCTTATTGTAGCGGGCGATCGTAAACTCCGCGCCCGGCAGGAACTTGCTGGTTTCCGCATCCATTTTGTGGATGACCAGCTGGCCGCGGCTGATCTGCATGCTGCTCTCGTTCGTTTTAAAATCCATATTCTCCGTCGGACTGTACGCAACACCCTCCAGCTGAACCGTGTTGCTCAGCTTGGGATCACTCCAGTTACCGGGGTCGAATTCAATATCATACTGCAGCAGCAGCGCAACTCCGTTCGGGACGGTCATGTGCAGCCAGCAACCGGGTTCGGGGTCGTAGATATGATAGAGTCCTTCATCTACCTGCGTCAGGTTCGATACATCCACATTACGCTCGTAGCGGTACAGCCGGACGTTGTGGCCGTAGAAGCTGCTGCCGCGTATGATCTCTGCCTTATCCCGCAGTTCCAGTGTTCCGGAGTTTCCCAGCATCTGCGCTGCCGGGTTGATGATGACAGTATAGGTGACATTGTTCGTCAATTTACCATTTTTGTCCTTCAGCTGTTCGCCGGTCTTTGTCAGCGGAACAATATCCTTGTGCACCGTGGTCGTGATGGTGGCCGGAGGCTTATCACTCCCTCTTAATTCCGCTTTGTTGGTGTAGGAGATATCCGATGTGAGCAGGTCCTTCCAGCGGGAGTCCTTCTTAAAGCTGACCTCATACAGAAGCTCAATGACGTGTTGTTTTCCGTCGTGGCAGTCTTTCACCTCTACAGTCAGCTTATTATTTTCATAATTAACGTGCCATCGCCCACCAGCAGACCAATCGTACCACTCGTTGTCCACGCAGAGCCTGAGCTTATCGCGGCTCACAGTCAACTCGGTTCCCTCCGGCAGGGTATCCTCGATAACAATTTTGCCTTTATCCGTGTAGTCTGTTTCCGTTCCCGTTGTCACCAACTTGATGCGGTACAGCAGCTTCTGATCCTTGACTTTATTATAATTCACAGTGGTGTCGCCGGTAATGTAATCCTGCCGCTTGCCATCGATGGCCACCGATTTTTCAAAGACACTGCTGCGATAAACATCCTCAGCCGAAGCGGTCGCCTTTGTGCTGCGGTCCTGCGTGATCTTTGCGTTGTTGGTGAAGGTCCAATCCGCACCTTCCGGCTTACCACTGCGCACTTCATGCGTGGGCACATCCTTCAGCACCATCTGGCGCACAGCAATGGAGCTACCGTTTTCCGCTTTCTTCACTGCAACGGTAAAGCTCAGCACGTGGGTGGTTCTATCGTTTGCATCAACCTGCTGACCGGATGCATCCAAATAGGTGATGGTCAGGTATTTTTTCGCCTGCTCATAGTTCAGTGTACTATTGCTGCCGGTCAGATACAGCGTCAGGCCATCTTCAATCGCTTTCTGCAGCTCCGAAGCAATGGCATAGTGCCTGTCGCTGTCATCGGTGGTATTCCCGATGGTATCGGTCAGCTCAAAATGGTCGGCACCGGTCGCATTCGCTGCGCTCAGGTTCCAGTAGGCAATGTCGTTTTCCGTGCGGTTGTGGGTCTTGGTCAGTGTCCAGACGCCCTGCTGAATGGGAACCGTATCAGAAGCCTTGATGTCATCAACGGACGCTGTATTCTCAACGCTACTTGTTCCGGTCGGTACAGTGGTCTTGTAGGTAATGGTAAAGCGGTAGGCGGTCCCTGCGTTCTTGTCCAGCGTTGAGAGCTTAACGCCACCATTCATAGCCTCCGGCTTCATCGTTACGTATGTCGTCTGCGCTCCCTCGATTTTGACGTTGATCTCACCGGACAGCTCGATATTCTCCGGCAGAACATCCTGAAATTTATAGTCCTTCAGGAAATTCGTGGAGCCATCCAGCGGTGCATGAACTACGACTGTCCATTCGATCAGGCCATCTGCATTCGGCTTGCCTTCCTTTTTGATGATATCGCAGAAATACGTGATCTGCTTTTGGCCAGAGGAGACTTCCTCCAAATTATCAGTTTTTGCCGTGGCCTTGTTATACATTATGCTCGGCTTATTATTTTTGCACATAGCCTTCAGGTCTTCGTCCGCCGCCTTTGTGGCGTAGTACAGGATGTACTTTTCACCCTCCTTCAGCTCCGGAAGTGCCGCAAAGCTCAACTCGCTGCCATCTTCAGAAACAGTATACTGGTATGGGGCGTTTTCAACCGAAAGCTCAGTTTGGGTATCGTCCGCCTTTTGCTTAAATAGCTTGATGGGGATATCCGTGGTATTATGCTTTCCCGGGAAGCCGGTTATTTTGTCGCTAAGCTTCACCGTGCCGCCGGAGCCGTTCTTGGTAGATACTGTAACCTTCCAATAGGCATAGTAGCAGCTGTTTTCGTTGCTCCACCAGCTGCTGCCCTTGTCCTTGTAGTTCGCGAGTTCCTTTTCAACGGACAGATCCGGCGGCTCCGGTTCTTTTGGGGTAACTTGCAGCTCCATATGGTCTCCAAAGATGATCTTGCCGCCCGGGGCCGTGGCGAGATCCGCTTTGGCTTTGAAGGTCAGTACTCCGTTAAAGGCTGCGCCGCTGCCGATCCCAGCAAAGTTCATCGTGACCTTGCCGTCAGTGTCGATGGTATAAGTGCCCATCGATGCACCGGTTCCTGCATCTTTGATCACATCTTTGTCGATCTTCTTATCCAGTTTCAATCCGCCCGGCAGTTGATAGGTCATCGTGCCGCTTTCCGATGGGAAAGCACCTTTTGGCAGATTGAATTTCACCACGAGCTTGATGGAATCGCCATCCTTCACCGTTTCACCAGCGGAGATGTCTATCCATTGCTTATTGCTTCCCGTTCCGATCTCCTTCTGGAATGTTACGCTGGTGATATGTTTATCCAGCGACTGCACCGTTTCTGCCGCTGTGCTGACATCATCTGCGGCTTCATCGGACAGCAATGCCACCGCATACGGAGAGACCCGCGATACGGGCCCAGTTGCCCAGATCACAAGAGAGGTCTCCTCGTCCCCTGCCGGTTCCACGCCGTCAGGTTCCTCTCTTTCACCATCTTCCTGTGCCTTATCAGCGGCGGCCAGATCGATCACATCCGTGATCTCGTCCGCACGCAGGGACACCTCGGCCACCTTGCCGTCCACGTCGCCGGAGATCACGGTCAGGGTGCCGGTATCCGCGTCCACATCCGACACGATGCCCACGGTCTCGGTGCTGACGGTGCGCTCCTCGGTCTGGGGCTCAGCGGCGGCAGGCTCCAGCGAAAGCAGGGCAATGTCTGCATCGGCAGAATCATCCATGATCTGCGGCACGTCCTCTTCCACTGCCACCGTCTCGGTGGTGATGCTGTTGTAGAACACGATATCGCCGGGCACAAGCTCGACCTCTGCCGCCGCCTTCAGCCACTCGGATCCGCGCAGGTCGCTGCGCAGGGCCTGCACACCGGCGCGCTGCGGCACCGTGGTCTGCGGCACATCCGCGTAGTTCAGGCAGTAGGACAGGAACATCACATCCCACGCACCGTAGGCGTTGCCATACCATGCACCGTAACGGGTGTAGTGGCGCACGGTGGTCTGGTCCTCATCGTCCAGCTTGAAGTTGCGCTCGCTCTGCTGGTAGCCCAGCTGGCTTTTTGCCACAGCGGTCAGGTCGTCGGCCCACGCACCGGTGAGCACAACATTCGTCTTTGCGCTCCATGTCTCCTCGTCCTCCACATCCGCCAGCGGGTCGGACAGGCAGTTCACGGTGTGGTGGTGCTCCGGCAGGCCGCAGACCAGCACTTCCTCATAGCAGGCATCGGTGTGCTCATGGGGCACCCAGATGGTCTCCGGCTCGGTCTGCACCGGCTCTTCCAGCTCTTCCGGCTCTTCCGCGCTGTAGGCGGACACCAGATCGGCGCTGCTGTCCGAAGAGGTGACGGGCGTTTCCGGCTCGCCCTCCTCGTAACCGCAGGTGAGCACTTTTTCGTAGCAGGCCGCCGTGTGCTGGTGCTCCTCGTAGCCGCAGTGGTAGTCGGCAGTCATGGAGATGCCCACCCCATGGAGCTGCCAGTTGACGAACAGGGTGGTGAGCAGGGCCAGCACCAGCATCATGGCCACATAGCGCCGGGCCTGTACATGCTGCCTGCGGAACCGCTCGATCAACCCGTTGATGATATCCTTCATAGTAAACACGTCCTCTTGGTTCGCTCTGTGCCCTGGCAGCCGCACACCGCTGCAGGCCCACAGAAGGGTCCGTTCATCGTTTGTGCAACAAAAGCGTCACAAAATTTGTTCGATACACTGTCATTATACCATTTTAGGGCGTTCGTTTCAACTCAGGGGCGTGCTTTTCCGGCAATAGAATGCACACGATGCGCACCATGCAAGGGGTCAGGGGCAGCCACAGCACCGTGCAGCCCAGATTGAACAGGGTGTGGGCGTTGGCGATCTGCCGGGCCAGCACGGCGCTCTCCGGCCCGTGGGGCGAGACCAGCCGCACCAGCGCGGTGAACTGGGGCAGCAGCAGCCAGCATACCGCCGCCCCGGACAGGTTGAACAGGGCGTGGGCCGCCGCCAGACGTTTGGCGTCCCGGCTTTGCCCCACCGATGCCAGCACCGCCGTGACGGTGGTGCCGATGTTGTCCCCCAACAGCACCGGGATGGCCCCCGCAAGGCCCAGCAGGCACCCGCCGTCCGGCCCGGGGCGGGCGGCTACCTGCTGCAGCACCGCAATGGTGGCGGAGCTGCTCTGCACGGCAAGGGTCATGCCCAGCCCTGCCAGCAGGCCCAGGCCGGGGCGGTGCCGCACCTGGGCCATCCACTGCCGGAACACCGGCCCCGCTGCCAATGGCTCCATGGCCTCGGCCATGACCGCGATGCCCTCAAACAGCAGGCCGAACGCAAACAGCGCCTGCCCGCCTGCGTGCAGACGCCCGCGCCCCGCGAACCAGAGCAGCAGCCCCGCCACCAGCAGCAGATACCGGGCATCCTCCAGCCGGAAGGCCAGCAATTGCGCGGTGACCGTGGTGCCGATGTTGGCCCCGAACACCACCGGCACGGCCCGCTGCAGGGTCAGCAGCCCGGCCCCCACAAGGCCCAGCACCAGCACCGTGACCGCCGAGCTGCTCTGCACCACCGCCGTGACCGCCGCCCCCGTGAGCACCCCGGCCAGCGGGTGGGCCGTGAGCCGGGCAAGGGCCTGCCGCAGGGTGTCCCCCGCCGCCTGCTGCAAAGCGTCCGTGAGGGTGTCCATACTGTATAAGAAAAGTGCCGCCCCGCCGAACAATTGCAGGATCATCCACAAACGCTGTTCCATGCCCGATGCCCCCTTTGCTTTATGTGTATGCGGGACACAAACGTTTGTGAACTTTTGTGAAACAATCCCTGCAGGGGGTTGCAATCCGGCCTGCAAAAGGCTATTATTGTCAAGCGTTAACAGTTAACAGTTGTTAAGCAATTTTTGAGAGGAGGGATCGCGTGTCTGAGGAATCCACGTTGAGTTTCCGTGGGCTTTGCCGCTACATCCACCGGCTGAGCAAAGCATCCAAGGCCGGCATGAAGGCCGCTCTGGCCGACTGCCCCAAGCGCCACTTTCCCATGCTGGAAGGGCTGCTGGGCTGCATTCGTCTCCATGGACAGGACGGTGCCGTTTATATCTCCGATCTTGTTCAGGAGCTTCATCAACCGCTTCCTGCCATTTCCCGCACGGTGCGGCAGATGGAGCAGGACGGCCTTGTGGAACGCTTTGCCGACCCTGCCGACCGCCGCAAGACGCTGGTGCGTTTCACGCCCAAGGGATACGAGGCCTGCCGACAGTGCGAGGCTGCTCTTGGGGACTACTTTTCCAGTGTCATGGCCCGGCTGGAGCCGGAACAGCTGGCCCAGATGGAAGCGCTGCGCGGCGCGCTGATGGAAGCCATTCTTGCGGAAAACGCTGCGCGTACCACCAAACCGAAGGGAGAACCAAACCATGACAAAGATCTTTAAGCAGCTGGCCCGGCACTGGGCCGTCTGCCTTGTGGTGTTCGCACTGCTGTTCGTGCAGGCGTACTGCGATCTTTCGCTGCCGGACTACACCAGCAAGATCGTGGACACCGGCATCCAGCAGGGCGGCATCGAGAGCCCCCTGCCGGAGACCATCCGCCAGAGCACGCTGGACGCCCTCTCGCTTTTGATGAGTGAGGAAGACGCCGACAAGCTGCAGAACGCCTACGGGTACTACCTGCAGGACGACGGCGTGCTGAAACTGCGCAGCGATCTGACCGCCGACGAGCGTACTGCGCTGGAAGATGCCATCACCACCCCGGACATCGTGCTGTATATGGCGGCTGCCCAGGCGGCCAACGCCCCCGCCGGGCAGTCCGCGATGGGCATGACCAGCCTGGCCGACATGCAGGCGGCTTCTTCTGAGAGCACGGACACGGACGCCGAGACCGTGGCCCCCACCGCCGACGATCTGGACACCGTGTGCGCCCAGTTCGCCGCCATGACCCAGATGCCCGGTTTCAGCCGCGACGCCATCCAGCAGCAGCTGGCCGGTGCCTTCGCCAGCCTGGACGACACCGTGGTGGAGAACCTCAAGAGCCAGTCCATGCTGCTGGTGCAGCTGGAATACGAAGCCCAGGGCGTGGCCCACGATGTGCAGATGCGCTACCTTTATAAGGTGGGCGGCCAGATGCTGGGCCTGACCCTGCTGATGGTGGCTGTGTCCATCGCGGTGGGCTTCCTCGCTTCCCGGGTGTCCGCCGCCATCGGCCGCGACCTGCGCCGCGAGACCTTCTCCTCGGTCATCGGCTTCTCCAACGCCGAGATCGAGAATTTTTCCACCGCATCCCTCATCACCCGCACCACCAACGATATCCAGCAGGTGCAGTTCGTCTGCGTCATGCTGCTGCGCATGGTGGCCTATGCACCCATTCTGGGCATCGGCGGCGTGCTGCATGTCATCAACAGCAGCACCGGCCTTTCGTGGATCATCGTGCTGGATGTGGCCGTTCTGCTGCTGCTCATCATCTTTTTGATGAACGTCGCCATGCCGAAGTTCAAGATCATGCAGAATCTGGTGGACCGCCTGAACCTCGTCAGCCGCGAGATTCTGACCGGCATCATGCCGGTGCGTGCCTTCAGCCGCGAAGCCTTTGAGGAGCAGCGCTTCGACAAGGCCAACAAGGACCTGATGGGCACCCAGCTGTTCACCAACCGCGCCATGGTGGCCATGATGCCCTTTATGACCCTGATCATGAACGGCACCAGCCTGCTGATCGTATGGTTCGGCGGCAAGGCCATGGATGCCGGCACCATGCAGGTGGGCGAGATGATCGCCTTCATCACCTACACCATGCAGATCGTCATGTCCTTCCTGATGCTGGCCATGGTGGCCGTCATGCTGCCCCGCGCCGGTGTGGCTGCGGATCGTATCGACGAAGTCATCCGCACCAAAGCCTCCATTCACGACCCGGATGAAGCCGCCGCAAAGGCCGCACAGGCGCACACCGACTGGCAGGGCGTGGTGCAGTTCGAGGACGTGAGCTTCCGTTACCCCGGTGCAGACAGCGATGCGCTGGAACACATCAGCTTTACCGCAAAGCCCGGCGAGACTACCGCCATCATCGGCTCCACCGGCTGCGGCAAGTCCACCCTGCTCAACCTGATCCCCCGCTTTTACGATGTGACCGGTGGCAGGGTGACCGTGGACGGCATTGACGTGCGCGAGATGCCACAGGCACAGCTGCACGACCTGCTAGGCTATGTGCCCCAGAAGGGTGTGCTGTTCAGCGGCACCATTGACAGCAACCTGAAATTCGGCGGCGAGGATATCACCGACGCACAGGTGCACAAGGCCGCCGCCATTGCACAGGCCACTGATTTTATCGAGGCAAAGCCCGAGGGCTACCAAAGCCCCATTGCACAGGGCGGCTCCAACGTATCCGGCGGCCAGAAGCAGCGGCTTTCCATTGCCCGGGCAATTGCCAAGGACCCCAAGGTCTATCTGTTTGACGACAGCTTCTCGGCACTGGACTACAAGACCGATGTAGCCCTGCGCCGCGCTTTGAAGGCACAGACCGACAACGCCACTGTGATCATTGTGGCACAGCGCATCTCCACCGTGCTGCACGCAAACCAGATCCTTGTACTGGACGAGGGCAGGCTGGTGGGCAAGGGCACCCACGCCCAGCTGATGGTCAGCTGCCCGGAATATCAGGAGATCGCCCGCAGCCAGCTGAGCCAGAAGGAGCTGGCGCTGGATACCCTGAATACAGAAAAGGAGGGTGAGTGATATGCCCAGACCCGGACGTCCCACCACCGAGCGCGCCAAGGACTTTAAAGGCACGCTGCGGCAGCTCATCCGCACCATGAGCCACTACAAGCTGCCCCTTGCGGCAGCCATGCTGTTTGCAATTCTTTCTACCATCTTCAACATTGCAGGCCCCAAGGTGCTGGCAAAGGCCACCACCGCCCTTGCCACCGGCTGGATCGCCCGGCTGCGCGGCACCGGCAGCATCGATTTTGTGTATATCGGCCGCATCCTGCTGTTTTTGCTGGGAATGTACCTGCTGAGCAGCGCTTTCAGCTTTATTCAGGGCTGGCTGATGACCGGCCTTTCCCAGAAGGTCTGCTACGACTTCCGCCGCCAGATCAGTGAAAAGATCAACCGCCTGCCGTTGGCGTACTTTGAAAAGCGCACCGTGGGCGAGGTGCTCTCCCGCATCACCAACGATGTGGACACGCTGGGTCAGAGCCTGAACCAGAGCATCACCCAGCTGATCACCAGCGTGACCACCATGATCGGTGTGCTGGTGATGATGCTTTCCATCAGCCCCCGCATGACCCTGATTGCCCTGCTGATCTTACCGGTATCGCTGGCGCTGGTGCTGGTGGTGGTCAAGTTCAGCCAGAAGTACTTCAAGACACAGCAGGCCACGCTGGGCGTGGTCAACGGTCAGGTCGAGGAGGTCTACGCCGGCCACAACGTGGTCAAGGCGTTTAACCGCGAGGCCGTGGTACTGGCAGACTTCAACGCCGCCAACGATAAGCTGTACGAATCCGCATGGAAAAGCCAGTTCCTCTCGGGCCTTATGATGCCCATCATGAACTTTGTGGGCAACCTAGGCTATGTGGCAGTGGCCATCGTGGGCAGCATTTTTGCTGCAAACGGGGTCATCACCATTGGTGATATTCAGGCCTTTATCCAGTACGTCAAAAACTTTACCCAGCCCATCCAGCAGCTTTCGCAGGTGTCCAATATGCTGCAAAGCATGGCTGCTGCTGCAGAGCGGGTGTTCGAGTTTTTGAACGAGCCGGAGGAGGAGCAGCTGGCCGACCCCGCCCGCCGCGCCAACCCTGCCGACATTGACGGACAGGTCACCTTTGACCATGTGCGTTTCGGCTACACCCCGGACAAGACCGTCATCCACGACTTCAGCTGCACGGTGCAGCCCGGCCAGAAGGTAGCCATTGTAGGTCCCACCGGCGCAGGCAAGACCACCATGGTCAAGCTGCTGATGCGCTTTTACGATGTGGACGCCGGTTCTATCACCCTGAACGGCCACAATGTGCGGGACTTTGACCGCAGCGCTCTGCGCGAGGGCTTTGGCATGGTGTTGCAGGACACATGGCTGTTCAAGGGCACCATCATGGAGAACATCCGCTACGGCCGGCTGGACGCCACCGATGAAGAGGTGATTGCTGCCGCAAAGGCTGCCAACGCCGACCACTTTATCCGCACCCTGCCCGGCGGCTACCAGATGGAACTGAACGAGGACGCCTCCAACGTCAGTCAGGGGCAGAAGCAGCTGCTTACCATCGCCCGCACCATTCTGGCAGACAACCGCATCCTGATTTTGGACGAGGCCACCAGCAGCGTGGATACTCGCACTGAGCAGCGCATCCAGACCGCCATGGACCGCCTGATGGAGGGGCGCACCAGCTTTATCATCGCCCACCGCCTTTCCACCATCCGGGATGCCGACCTCATCCTTGTGATGCGGGACGGCGACATTGTGGAGCAGGGCACCCACGACCAGCTGATCGAGGCCGGCGGCTTCTACGCCGACCTGTACAACAGCCAGTTCGAGGATGTGGTGGATTAAAGCACCTGTCATCACAATATAATTGCAAAAAGAGCACCTGTCGCCTTTTTAGGGCAATAGGTGCTCTTTGTTTTACCCTCTCAGTCATCGCTGCGCGATGCCAGCTCCCCCCCGAGAGGGGGGAGCTTTTCTACATCTGTCGGTGCCTGAGAGGGTTTTCGTCTTTTCTTTATGATTCCTCCACCGGTTCCAGCTTCAAGCCGAACAGCTTTTCCGAGAGGGACGGCAGCTGTTGCTGCAAGGCGCGGACGTAGGCCATTACTACCGGATCCTCGCGCTTTTGCCCCAGCACAACGCCGAAGCGGTGTCCCCTGCCCCAGTCCAGTACCCGCACAAAACTGAGGTCCGGCCTGCGGTAATAGACCGCCGGGACCATCTTGAGTGCCGGGTCGCCGTAGGCCGCACTGCGGATACCGCCCACCGGCGTAAACTCCACCCCTCGGTCCATTCCCTCCTGCAGCAGGCTTGTTTCGTAGACAGTCTGGTACATCTCCTTGATGGGTAGCCAGCGATATTGCAATGCCTGTTCCAAGGTCAATCTGCCCACCGGCATATCAGCGGGCGGGTGGATGGGGATGCAAAGTTCTGGCATATAGAACAGCGGCACAAAGGTAAGCCCCTGCGCGTAGAACTCTGCACTTTCCAGCTGGAAGGAAAGATCCATCTCCCCTTTTTTCAGGCTGCGCCAGACCTCGCTGCGGTTGGCACACCACCCCAGAATGGAGGTATACTGCAGGCACAAGTCACTTGTCAGGGAAAACAGGTCGTATGCGAACATCCGCATTGCCTCATGGCAGCCTGCAATCACCAGATGCCGTTCCGGCGGTTTTTCCTGCTGTTGCACCGCGCGGGCGTGGCGCAACGCCTGCTGATACAGAGCCACCAGCTGCTTTGCCTTGGGGTAAAAATCCTGTCCCGCCGGGGTCAGCACCACCCGGCGGGGCACGTGCTGGAACAGCTCGAACTGCAGCTGCCCTTCCAGCGTGCGGATCTGCTGCGAAAGTGCCGACTGGGAAAGATACAGTGCCTCTGCCGCCGCAGAAAAGCTGTTCAGTTCCACGATCTTTACAAAGCCTTCCAGTGCGCTCTCGTTCATGCTTTTCTCCCTCCCACAATACATTAGGTTTTCCTTAATTATAATATTCAAAACTTGAATTGTAAATAGTGCCCTTCTACGCTACAATTGTTAAGGATTCCGCAAAGTGCCTTTTACTTTGCTGCACGATAAGAAGGAACACAAAGAAGAACAAAAAGAAAGAGAGCGTACCTATGAACAAGATCTCCCGTAAGGGCTTTATCAAGATTGCTGCTGCCGCCGCCATGAGCGGTGTGACCGCCGGTGCTCTGGCTGCCTGCAATGCCGCCTCCGGTTCTGCTTCCGCTTCCACTTCCGGTGCTGCCGGACTGTACACCCCCGGCACCTACGAGGGCACTGCCGAGGGCATTTCCTCTACCGTCAAGGTCACCATGACCTTCTCCGACAGCGCTGTCACCGACGTGGTGGTGGATACCTCCGGCGAGACCGCTTCCTTCGGCGCTGCCGCTGCCGATGAGCTGCGCGAGCAGCTGCTGGCTGCTGGTTCTGCCGAGATCGACGGTGTTTCCGGTTCTACCATCACCTCCGACGCCGTGATGAAGGCTGCCAAGAGCTGCTACGCACAGGCTAAGGGCGAGGCCGTGGTCTCCAGCGTGCAGCTGCCCACCGGCGATGAGAACGACTGGCTGGGCAAAGAGCCTGACATCGACGAGGCCGCCATCACCGAGACCGTGGACACCGACATCCTGATCGTGGGTGCTGGCAACGGCGGTATGTTCGCTGCCGCTTATGCTGCTGCCAACGGCCTGAACTTCCGTGTTATCGAGCAGAACGCCAACGTGCAGGACACCCGTCACTGGTACGGCGCTGTTGATTCTGCTGCCGCTAAGGAGGCTGGCGAACCCGCCACCGATAAGGCAAAGCTGCTGAGCGAAATCTCCCGCTATGCCTCCGGCAAGTGCGACCAGCGCGTTGTCAAGACCTGGATCAACGAGTCTGCCGCCATGCACGACTTCATGCGCAGCATTCTGGAAGATAAGTACGGCTGGGTATGCGATTTCACCTCCGGCACCGAGGCTGCATGGCCTGCAGAGAATGCCGAGCACAACACCGACTACCTCTACCCTGTGCAGGAGCACAACTACATGGCCAGCGAGCGCGAGTCCGGTCTGGCTCGCAATGAGCTGCTGCTGCAGTACATCCAGGAGCTGGGCTACGATGTAGACTTCAAGACCAGTCTGGCCAAGTTGGAAAAGAACAGCGATGGCCGCATTACCGGTATCATCGCCCAGAGCACCGAGGATGACCATTTCATCCGTTACAACGCCAATCAGGGCGTGCTGCTGGCCTGCGGCGGCTTCCCCGGCAACCCCTACATGATGGAGCAGCTGGACCCGCTGGGCACCAGCGTGACCACCGCCTGCTCCTACTCCCCCGCCGACAAGGGCTACGGCATCCGTGCAGCAGTGTGGGCAGGCGCTAATCTGGACAAGGAAGCCGCTCCCATGCTGTTTGACCGCGGCATCGTTGCCCCCGGTGTGGATGCCGGTTATGTGGACAGCGACTCCGCCTTTGGCGGCAAGGCTTTCCCCGGTAAGATCCGCCAGTACAACCCCGGTACTCAGCCCTTCCTGAAGGTAAACCGCAACGGCGAGCGTTTTGCCAACGAGAGCTGCCCCTATAACGATATCGTCTACGCTGCCGCCCACCAGCCGGGCCGCGTCTACGCACAGATCTGCGATGCTAACATTCTGGAGGATGCAAAGCGCTTCCACACCATCGGCTGTTCTGCCCAGACCCGCAACGGCGGTGAGAAGTACATTCAGGGCAAGATGGACGAGGCTATCGAGGCCGGTGCATTGTTCAAGTGCGATACGCTGGACGAGCTGGCCGACAAGATGGGCTTTACCGGCGCTGCCAAGGATACCTTCCTTGCTACCGTGGAGCGCTACAATGAGCTGTACGATAAGCAGAACGATGAGGACTTCGGCAAGCCCGCTTACCGCCTGAGCGCCATTCGCACCGCGCCCTTCTACGGCTGCTGGCTGGGTGCTTCCCTGCTGACCACCGAGCAGGGCATCGCCATCAACGAAAAGGGTCAGGCTCTGGACACCAACAATCAGCCCCTGGAGGGTCTGTACATCACCGGCGATATGTCCGGCAGCTTCTTTGCCAACAACTACCCCTGCCTGATGGCCGGTGTGGCTATGGGCCGCACCCTGACCTTCGCCATGAAGGCCATCAAGCAGATGGCCGGTCTGGAAAACGCCTGATAAAGCGCTGTTCTCCGACATACTCTAAGCGTTTCTTCTTTTCTTCTTTTTCATGTGAAGAGTGGCAGCCCGATTTTGGGCTGCCACTCTTTGCTTTTTTTACCCCGCACGCCCTCTACACAAATGCCCGCGATTGTGCTATGATAAGCGTGGAACCGGGCAGTTCATCCCGCCCGGTCAGAGATCGAGGTGTTTGTACAAATGTCGGATATTCTGGATACCTTACGGCAGGAAGGGGTGGACCCCGCCCTGCTTACGGCGGTGCAGGAATACCGCGCCGCCCATCCGCTCAGCGAGGTGCTGCGCCCGCGCATCCCCGCCCCTGCCTTTACCTACTACGGCAAAGAGGTGTGGGAGCAGGCGCTGGCGGCCATCCTCTGCGGCGAAAACCTGCTGCTGGCCGGCGGCAAGGCCACCGGCAAAAACGTGCTGGCCGAAAACCTTGCCGCCGCCTTTGGCCGCCCCGCATGGGACATCTCTTTTCATGTAAACATGGATGCCGCCTCCCTCATCGGCATGGATACCTTTGCGGGCGGGCAGGTAGTGTTCCGTCCCGGGCCGGTGTACCGCTGCGCACAGTGCGGCGGCTTCGGCGTGCTGGACGAGATCAACATGGCCAAAAACGAGGCGCTGGCGGTGCTGCACGCGGTGCTGGACTTCCGCCGCGCCATCGATGTGCCCGGGTACGACCGCATCCCGCTGGCCGAGGAGACCCGCTTTATCGCCACCATGAACTACGGCTACGCGGGTACCCGGGAGCTGAACGAGGCGCTTACCTCCCGCTTTGCAGTGGTGCAGATGCCTACCATCACGCAGGATAATCTGGAAAAGCTGCTGCGGGCGCAGTTCCCGGATCTTACCGCAAAATATGTGCACCAGTTTGCACTGCTGTTTCTGGACCTGCAGAAAAAATGCGACAGTGCAGAAATTTCTACCAAAGCGCTGGATCTGCGCGGTATGCTGGACGCGCTGCGGCTGATCCGCAGGGGCATCCCGGCCGGGGCGGCGCTGGATATGGGCATCACCAACAAGGCCTTTGACTCCTACGAGCAGGGGCTGATCCGGGACGTGATCGCCGCGCGCATCCCGGCCAAGCTGGATGCCGGAAAGCTGTTTGCCTGATGGACGCCCAAAGCTACACCGCGCAGGAGCGGCGTGCGGCCAATCAGGTCTGGGCCGCTGCCGGAGCCTACGGCTTTGAGCCGCTGTTTCTGGCCCGCAACACGGACGGCACCATTGATTTTTACATGAACTGCATCGTAGGGCTGGTGCATAAATACTACGGTGACGCGCTGATCCGGGACATTTTTTCCGCTTGGGAGGGCGATGTGCGCCAGCCCATGCTGGACGATATGGCGTGGCTGTACTTAGAAAACGCGGCCTACCGGCTGGAGCTGCCCCGCCGCCCGGTGCTGGAGGCGCTGCGGTTTGCCCACGCGGACTACTTTTTTGCCATCCAGTACAAGCTTTCGCGGCAGGAGTGGATGGCGAAAAACCAGCTGGTGTACACCATGCAGGCTGCGCGCTGGCGCAAAGTTCTGGGACGCACTGCCCCGGTCATGACCCCTTACGAGAGCAGCCTTGCTGCCGCGCTGGAACCGGAGACCGTACCGGAACCAGCACAGCTCAAAAACGACCTGCTGGCGCTGTTTGCAAAATTCGCCCTGTTTGACGGCAAGGTACGCCAGAAACCCGCGCTGCATCTGCAGCTGCAAGGCTTCTGGGCAAAGCTTGCCACCAAAGCCATGCCCACCCAGATGATCAAAACCGACCGGGTGACAGTGGAGCATTCCGGTGCGGTGGATGCCACAGGCAGCGGGCTGGCGGTGAACAAGCGCCGGGCAAACATCACCCTGAAGCAACGCGCCGCACAGGATCGTGCCTACATCGAAAGCTGCTTCGGGCGCTGCTTCTACCCGCCGGAGCAGCTGCGCAAGGCCGAGCAGGAGCTGTGCACCGGAGTGCATCTGGGCTGTCACTTGTGGTTCAGCGCCGGTGTACCCAGCCCGGCGCAGGCACCCACCCCGGAAGCGCGGCAGCTGGCGCAGCAAGCCGAATTGCAGGCCGAACGCAACCGCGCCTACTATGCAAAAAATCAGGAGCTGCACCGCAGCGTGGTGCTGCGCCTTACTGAGCAGATCCGCAACTGTATTCTGGTGCATCAGCAGCCAGACCAGCGGGTGGCACGCAGCGGCAACCTGTGCGCCGGGCGGGTGTGGCGCGCCCCTTACCTGAACGATAACAGGGTGTTTTTGTGCCCGGAGGAGGAAAACTGCCCCGCTTTTACGGTGGATCTGCTGCTGGACGCCTCCGCCTCCCGCCTGCACTGTCAAGAGGTGATCGCGGCGCAGGGTGTCATTCTGGCCGAAAGCTTGGCCAACTGCGGTATTCCGGTGCGAGTAAGCGCCTTCAGCAGCCTGCGGGGCTACACGGTACTGCGGGTACTGAAAGGCTTTGCGGACAAGAACCGGCAGAACATCTTCCGGTACTTCGCCTCAGGCTGGAACCGGGACGGTCTGGCGCTGCGAGCTGCGGGCGATCTGATTCAGTACGCCCCCGGCCCCGCCCCGCGCCACCTGATGATCCTGCTGACCGATGCCAGCCCCAACGACAGCCGCCGCATTCCGCCCACAGCAGAGAACCCGCTGGGCTGCGCCTACGAGGACGCCGCCGGTGTGGCCGATACCGCCGCGCAGGTGCGCACCTTGCAGCGGCAGGGGGTGCGGGTGTCTGCCGTTTTTATGGGCGAGGACAGCAGCGCCGGTGCCGCCGCGCAGATCTACGGCAAAAATATGGCGCGCATCCGCGGCATGGATCAGCTTGCCCGCGCTGCCGGGCGATTGATCCAGAACGAGATCCGGGAGCTTGGCGATTGAAGAAATATAAAATGACCCCTGTGGGAGCAACTTCTGCCTTAGCCGGCATCTCCCGCAGGGGTCATTTTTCACAACCGCTTATCATAAAGCACAACCATGCTTTGAACTTTTGTTTGCTCTATGCCATAAGCTTTTGCAAAATTTTGTCGTTTTGAAGAAACTTGCAGTTGTTTTTCCCTCAAAAGTATGCTATACTACGTTCAGAGAAGTTTTATACAGCCTATCAGCCCGATCACCCGGCTGGTGTTTTTACAACGTTTCGCTGTTTGCTTTTTAGGAAGGAGATCAATCATGGACGCTTCCCGTTATTTTGACGCCATGCACAACGCCATGTCCACCCAGCACGTCGGTGCACAGTTGCTGCTTACCGTCCGTTTGCAGGATACCTGCGGCAACGATGCCTATCTTGAAGTAAAACAGCTGCCCGGGGAGCAAAGCGCCCTTGTGTGCTACTCCACCATGGGGCGGCGCTGCCTGAATTTCCAGCTGTTCCGCAAGGGCTGGCAGCTGTGCCACAATGCGGATGGGCAGCTGACCGGGCGTTTTCCGTCCAGCGCCGACAGCCTGCTGAGCCAGACCGACTTCCGCGCCTACTGCCGGGAGGATCGGCTGGATGCCGCCCGCACCCAGCGCCTTATCGAGGAGCTGGGGCAGCGCGCCGGGACCAACTATGTTGGCTCCATCCCGCAGAATGCCCGCACCGGTGCACAGATCACAGTTGAAAGTCACCTTGGCTGCGGTGCACGCTGGAGCTACTGGAATCAGGACGCTTCCCCCTGCCTGCCGTTGGCCGCAATTTTGTACTGGCTGGCTGATTTTCTGGCCGGGAACGAGCGCCGCGCCCTCCAGTCTGACCCGCAGGCTGCCGCACTGGCTGCGCAGTGGCTGGCAAAGGACACTGCTGTGTTCTTCTGCCCCTCCCCTGCCCTGACGGTATCCTCTGCAACCGGTCATAGTGCCCCTGCTGCACGGCGCACCCGCCCCGCCCCGGTGCCTGCCGCACGCAGCAAGAGCTGGCAGAGCGTTCTGGCTGCCATGGCTGCGGTGTAAGCTGGTACCTTTTCAATCTGGTTTACATATAAAAGACGAGTGCTCGGCAAAACCGAGCACTCGTCTTTTTTGCAGGATAACAGCAAAAAAGCACCCCGCCAACCGTTTCCGGTCAGCGGGGTGCTTAGTGCTTATAGTTTACGGTTCAGCTTACGCTGCGCAGCACACAGAGGAAATCACTCCTCGATGTAGCCGTACTGCAGGTACCAGTAGCCGTAGGGGCTGTGCCAGGTGCCCTTCAGAGAAGAGCTCTGCAGCCAGAATTCGTTGTAGTAAGCAACGGGGATGCAGCCCATATCCTCCATCAGGATGTCCTCAGCCTTGTGCAGCTGTGCAAAGTGCTCGGCGACATCTGCAACCTTGGAAGCCTCCATAGCAGCATCGAAGTCAGGGTTGGAGTACTTACCATCGTTGTTGCCGTTGCCGGAGCAGAACAGCTCGATCATGTTGGAAGGATCGTTGTAGTCCATGACCCAGCCGTTACGGGCAACATCGTACTCGCCGGCACGGCGAGCAGCGGTGAAGGCAGACCACTCCATCTTGCTGATGGTCAAAGTGATGCCCAGATCGCCCCAAGTCTGCTGCAGGTACTCTGCCAGAGGCACATGGTAGCCGGAATCGTTGGTGCTGTACTCGATGGTGGGGTAGCCCTCGCCATTGGGATAGCCAGCCTCTTCCAGCAGCTTCTTAGCCTCGGCCATATTTGCCTCGTAGTCAGCTGCAATGTAGGGAGAACCGCCGTTTGCGTTGTCGTAGAAGTAGCCCTGCGCGTCCACGATGCTAGGGCCGACCAGGTTGGAAGCAGCAGAGTAGGTGCCCTGCATGATGGTGTTGGCAACGTAGTCGCGGTCGATAGCCAGAGCCAGAGCCTTGCGGACCTTGGCATCCTTGAAGGCATCGCGCTGCAGGTTCATGCTGACGTAATAGGTGCCCAGAATGGGGTCAACATAGAAGTCGCCGCCATCCTCTGCCTTGGTCAGGCTGGGGATCTCGTCGGTGGGCACGTCCTTGATCAGGACAGCCTCGCCGCTGTTGTAAGCAGCGTAGGAAGCAGAAGAGTCCTCCAGCAGCAGCAGGGTGATGGTGTCAGAGACGATCTTGGAGCTGTCCCAGCCGCCAACGTAGTTGGGGTTCTTGGTCAGGACGATACGCTCGGAGGGGGTCCACTCGGTGATCATGTAGGGGCCGTTGGATACGAAGGTCTCAGCGGAGGTGCACCATGCATCGCCGTTGGCCTCAATGGTAGCCTGCTGCACAGGGCTCATGGATGCGAAAGCAGCCATCTTGTCGAAGTAGGAGCAGGGGTAGGACAGCACGATGGTCAGGGTCTTGCCGTCATCGCTTGCCTTAACGTTCAGAGCATCGGGGTTGGGCTCTGCAGTGGGGTTGCCGTCTGCATCGGGGAAGCCGGCAGCTGCGTCGTAGCCGTCGATCATGCCCAGGCAGGTCTCTGCGTAGGGAGCAGCAGTAGCAGGATCAGCCATACGCTTGAAGGTGTACTCAAAGTCCTTAGCGGTCAGGTCAGTGCCATCGCTCCACTTCAAACCGTCACGCATGGTGAAGGTCCAGGTCAGGCCGTCCTCGCTTGCTTCCCAGCTCTCAGCCTGGCCGCCAATAACCTCGTTGTTCTCGTTGATGATCAGCAGGGGCTCGAAGATGGTGATGATGGTGTTGGCGCCATCAACAGCGCTGTTCAAAGAGGGATCCAGAGTCTCGGGGTTGGGGCCGTACTGGACGGTGAAGCCAGCGGTGTTGACACTGCCGGTAGAAGAGCCAGCAGCGGAAGAAGCAGTGCCGGAGGTTGCGGTAGAACCGGACTTGCTGCCGCCACAGGCTGCCAGACCCAGAGCAGCGGCACCCACGCCTGCAACCTTGAGGAAATTACGACGAGAAATGCGTTTCATAATAATATCCTTCCCTTATATCAAATTTGAGTGTGCCAGGTTCCCCCAGCCGCCTCTATATTCGATCCGGTGCAAATAATTTGTACACCGGAGGAACACGAATGATTATAATGCGTTCTCATGCCGGTTACAAGTCCAAAACTTGGACTGTAACCATTTTGTGACAACATTTCAGCGCTAAGTTGAATTGCTTTCACCTTTTACTGGTGTGAAGTGTTCTCACTTCACGCGGTCAAGGTGATGGCAGGCTGCCCAGTGGCCGGTGGAGACCTCCTTGAACTCGGGCACCTCGTTGGCACACTGTTCGTCTGCATAGGGGCAGCGGGTGCGGAAACGGCAGCCGGACGGCGGGTTCAGGGGGCTGGGCACATCGCCCTGCAGCACGATACGCTTGGACTGGCGGGCCGTAATGGGGTCTGCCACCGGAATTGCGGAAATCAGGCTGCGGGTGTAGGGGTGGATGCTGTGGGTGATCAGCTCGTAGCTGTCGGCCAGCTCCACCATCTTGCCCAGATACATGACGCCGATGCGGTTGGAGATGTGCTTGACAACGCTCAGGTCATGGGCGATGAACAGGTAGGTCAGACCCATCTCCTGCTGCAGATCCTCGAACATATTGACGACCTGTGCCTGAATGGAAACGTCCAGTGCGGAAACAGGCTCGTCACAAACGATGAACTCGGGGTTCACAGCCAGTGCACGGGCAATGCCCACGCGCTGACGCTGACCGCCGGAGAACTCGTGGCAGTAGCGGTTTGCGTGCTCGCTGTTCAGGCCAACGCGCTCCAGCAGAGCGATGATCTTATCGTGGCGGTCCTTTTCATTCTCGGCCAGATGATGGATATCAATGCCCTCACCCACGATGTCGCCAATGGTCATGCGGGGATCCAGACTTGCGTAGGGATCCTGAAAAACGATCTGCATACGGCGGCGGTAGGGCAGCATATCCACTGCGATCTTGTTGTCCTTATCGAACAGCAGGTTGCCGTCATAGTAGATCTTGCCGCCGGTGGGCTCGTACAGGCGCAGCAGGGTACGGCCGGTAGTGGTCTTGCCACAACCGGACTCACCTACCAGACCAAGGGTCTCGCCCTTGCGGATGGCAAAGCTTACGTCATCCACAGCCTGAACGTACTTGCGGTTCTTGCCCACACCGCCGGCGGGGAAATACTGCTGCAGGTGCTGGACTTCGACCAGCGTCTTGTGTTCACTCATTCTGCCTTTTCCCCTTTCTCAAATGCAGCCTTCTGCTGCAGCCAGCAGTAGGTATAGTGGGTATCGCTGAGCTCGGTGCGCGGGGGCATCTTGCTCAGACAGATCTTCATGCAGTTCTTGCAGCGGGGCGCAAAGGGGCAGCCGGCCGGCGGATTCAGCAGGTCCACAGGGGTACCCTCGATGGGCACAAGGCGCTCGTGCTCTGCGGTGTTCAGCTTGGGGATGGAGTTGATCAGACCCTTGGTGTACTCGTGACCCGGCTGGTAGAAGATCTCGTCGGTAGTGCCGTACTCCACAATGTGGCCGGCGTACATGACGGCGATCTTCTCGCACATGGAAGCCACAACGCCCAGATCGTGGGTAATCATGATGATGCTCATGCCCAGCTTCTTGCGCAGATCCTGCATCAGCTCAAGGATCTGTGCCTGAATGGTCACGTCCAATGCGGTGGTGGGCTCGTCAGCAATCAGCAGCTGTGGATTACAGCTCATTGCCATCGCAATCATAACACGCTGACACATACCACCTGATAATTGGAATGGATAGTTATCAACAACTTTTTCTGGACGAGAAATACCTACTTCTGCCAACAAATCAATTGCACGTTGTTTAGCTTCTTCTTTAGAAACTTCTTCATGTGTCAAAATGTTTTCCATAATCTGATCCCCAACTGTAATAACTGGGTTCAAACTTGACATTGGTTCCTGGAAAATCATAGAGATTTCGTTACCACGAATGTGACGAATTTGTTTATCTGTAGCTGTAGCTAAGTTTAAACCATCTTCATCACGGTCTACATTTCCCATATATACGATTTTTGATCCAGGCATAATTTCTCCTGGTTCACTTACTAAGCCTAAAATAGACATGGCAGTTACTGATTTACCACAACCTGATTCACCTACGATTGCAAGTGTTTCATTTTCATACATTGTAAAGTGGTTTCCATCAACTGCTTTTGAATCACCTTTTTTTGTATGGAAGTATACACAAAGGTCTTCCACTTTAATTACTTTTTTATTTACAGACATTGTGTATCCTCCTTACTACTGTAATTCTTTAGGGTCGAATGCATCACGTAAACCTTCACCAATTAAGTTGATAGAGATTACAGTTAATAAACACATTAAACCTGCAGGGATCCATTCCCAAGGATAGTTTTGGAACACATAAGAATCACGTGCCAAGTTCATTAAGTTACCCCAAGAAGGAGTAGGTGCCGTAACACCCATACCTAAGAATGATAAACCAGCCTCAGTCAAGATAGCACTCGCCATTTGTAGTGTAGCATTTACGATTACCAAAGAAATAACGTTTGGAAGTAAGTGTTTAAAGATTTTTGAGAAATCTGAAATACCTAAAGCTTCACAAGCTTGCATAAATTCTTGTTCACGTAAAGTTAAAATTTGTCCACGAACTAAACGAGCAAGTCCTGGCCATGATAATAAACCAATCAATAATGATACAGTATACATTTTTTGACTTTGTGGAACCCACAACATAGTTGAGGCAACCGCAATAATCATTGGTGTAAATGGTAATGAATAAACGATTTCTGCAAAACGCATTAATACGTTATCTAATTTTCCACCATAATATCCTGAGATACCACCAATTGTACATCCTAAAATGACAGTAATAACAGCAGCAATAATACCAACCA
>OOCH01001060.1_pt1 | contig 23311 bp, 23 predicted proteins | sample 1671641 | NCBI WGS metagenome assembly OOCH01 (sample SAMN06348177, study PRJEB24527) | human gut metagenome | biome: human gut; feature: ankylosing spondylitis patient; material: feces | host: Homo sapiens | place: China | collected 2015-10
TTCCAATCTCTTGCAAATTTCTTCAGAATAGTGTATACTTGTTTTCATAGGACAACACTCCTTTGAGTTAATGTAGGTTACAAGTACATTATAACTCTTTTTGGGACTGTTGTCCTATCTTTTTGTGCTTTTTTAGGGATGCTCATTTATAGTTATAAGAATATATCAAGCATTCGCAGAAATTTAATTTTTTTGAAAATCTGCATTACCAAGGGGGTATTATACCCATTTTACGAAGTTACAAACAAGTAATTTCCTAAATCCCATGAATAGTGGGCCATTGGGGATATTTTTATTTTTGGGTTGGAGTTTTGCGGATTCAGATTTCTAATATTTTGTGCATTTTGACGATTTTGAAAGTAGCTGCCTACTTTTGCTTGACACTAACACTGTGATGCACTAAATTGACACCGGGACAGAATTGTGATAAAATAGTTAGGAACAAATACAGAATGGCACAACAGAAAGGAAAATCAAAAATGAAAAGCAACAGGACATTTTTTTACGGCAGTCTGATTGTAATCGCTGCCGGATTGCTGGCTTTTCCAAGTTATGCTTTTGCAGAAGAACAAGTAGCACCGCCAATTGCAACAGGAGCACTCTAAGAATTCATTCATTTCGTTAAGTCTTTTGATTTCTTTTTCCATCGCTTTTATCTTCTTCTTTAGTTGTTGATTCTCTTCTGCGATATTCAGTGCATCTTCAGGACTTCGCTCGCCCAGACCGATATCAAGCCCTCCGACCTTCGCCTTTTTAACCCAGCCATACAGCGTGTTAGACGGCACGTTTAGTTCCTTAGCTGCTTTTTCCGTGCCTATCTCCTTTGCAAGCTTTACCGCCTGTACCTTGAAATCATTGTCATACTGTCTGTTCTTTGACATCATTTTCTCCTCCTGGTTTTCATTATTTTCATTTTATTACTTTGAGGATTAGGTGTCAAGTTTTATTATACAACATCATCAGGCGGTAGGCGTTCTGCTTTCCTGTAATGGGATTACGCTGAATTACACAATGATTATGTATGATAAATCGGTTTCCAAAATCGATACTGTAAAGCAAATTGCGGAAGAGACCTACCGAAAAAAAGTCTGTAAAAACGCAGTCAACTATGGTAAAATATAAATAACACAGGAGGCTGATTTTTTATGGCAAGAAGAAAAAGAGAACCAATGAGCGAGGGGAAGAAGAATATCATCGCAGAGCTGATCGAGGAGTATGATATCAGGACAGCAAAAGATATTATAATGTACCCTAGAAACTGAACACAAAATTGCCAAAACATCGTGACAGTGGTATAATAAAAGAAAGAAACAGGAGGACACGATAATGGCGAAGAGGAACACATACACACCGGAGTACAAGGCAAAAATCGTAATAGAAATACTGGAGGGAGAGCAGACGGTCAGCGAGATAGCAAGTCGTGAAGGCATCAATGTCAATCAGCTGAAAAATTGGAAAAAGGAATTTCTTGAGAATGCATCCCGTGCCTTCAATGGTTCAAAGTCAGAAAAGGAAGCAAAAAGAGCAGCTGAGAACGCAAAAAAGCGGGAAGAAAAGCTTATGCAGAAAATCGGTCACCTGACAGTTCAGGTGGACTGGTTCAAAAAAAATCTGAAGAAGTGCTCGGACCTGACTGGAAGGAAAAGTCTGGTTATGAAGAATGATAGGCTGAACATTAAGGAACAGTGTGAACTGCTTGAAATCAACCGCACTTCGATGTACTATCAGCCTGTTGAACCGGCAGAAAAAGCCTTGGAGCGTGAAGAATACATCAAATCACGTATTGACTACTGGCACACAAAATTCTGCTACATTGGTCATCGGAAAATCAAAGAAAAGCTTGTACAGGAAGACGGGATTGCAATCGGCAGAAAGCTTGTCAGACGTTATATGGCGGAAATGAATATCTGTCCGGTTTATCCGAAATCCAATCTTTCAAAGCCCGGAAAGAACAGTTTAAAATTTCCGTATCTGCTGAAAAATCTAAAAATTGACCGACCAAATCAGGTATGGTCAATTGACATCACCTATATCAAAATGGGGCGCAGCCATATGTATCTGACAGCGATTATTGATTGGTACAGCCGTTTTATCGTGGGCTATGAATTGTCTGATACGCTGGTATTTACAAAAAAACACTCTGCAATTTCTTTTGCATTGTGTGTTTTATTCCAAGCTTCAATAAGTAGTTTTCTTGCTTCGTCATGTAACATAATCATCGCCTCTTAACTCTATTATAGACCTGTTGTCAAGAGTATGCAATATTTTTTGGGAGCGCTATAGAAACGTATCTGCAGCATAGGCTCCAAGATCTGGTTCAATTCCACGAATAGCAAGGTTCATCTGTGCCATCTTCCATGTAGTAGGGTTTGAGTCCTGGCCGTAGATAGAAATGTTACTGATGTTAGCACTGTGATTCTCAACAAATTTTGCAGACTGAACAAACATACCGCCTGAGCCACAGCAAGGGTCTGTTGCCGTTCTAAAAATGATACAATGTAACGAATAACCTTTTAACGATGCACCCACCAGTGCCTTAGTGTGTGCATTATTTAACGATACCGTGTTCATTTGCACACGGTGATAACGATTGGGTGCATAAGTTGCCGCTACACTCATGGATACAGCCTCCTCTCGGTATTATCTCATGATGAGTTCCAGCAAATCATCAATATCCCAAAGTGTCATTAGTGTTTTTTGTTCTTCTGCAAATTTCCGTGCATCTCTTGTAAATTTAGAAGATGTCACAACTACTGATTGATTGGCTTGTGTAGCCATCTGTACTCCATATACGCTTCTAACTACACTAACATCAACTTTATGTTTTTCACCCCAATGTTTACACTCAACAATCAAAGTATAAGGTATAGGGCTTGACTTTGTTGCAACAATATCTCTACCTCCATCTCGTGTTGCTTGCGTTATTTTTACGCTAAATCCAATCTTTTCAAATATATCAGCTACAAAAAATTCAAACTCTCTTGGTGACATTTTTTTGATTTTCTCTCTATGATATTCTAACAAAGCCTCTGCTTTCTCATATTCATCATAGGCTTCATCACAATAATATTCATCAAATTGATAATCCATTTCAGCTACTGGTTCATCCACAAAATCTCCACCATTACAATCACAATCCGAAAAATTAAATGCACCAGCAGGATATTCATATCCTCTAATATTAAAATCTATCCAAGAATGACATCCTTCACAGCATATTTCACCACGAAAATCATATTCTATTTCTTCACCCATAGATCGTTCATATACTGAAGTGTCATAATCCAAATTATCAGCCTCGACCAATGTTACATAGCCACAATTTTTACACTTGACATAAAAGTCTCCTGATACCTTCATCATAATATCTCACCCCCATTAATCATTTTTTCGAGGGCATATTCTTGGTAGTTCCTCCAAGAAATGCTGTCCGATTTTCTCTGCATCAAAGTGATATGCTTCACAAATTAACCGCAATCCGTCCGGTGTTGGCAGGCGCCCGTTATTTCTATCACGACATAGCTGTTCATAATCCTCTAATTGCTTTTTCGTTATTGTAGGCATCTGATGCCACCTCCTTAATATCACTGTTTTTCAACTGTTATTCTTTTTGCCAGCAAATCTACTAATGTGATTTTATACCCTGCGTCCAGTATAGTATTCGGCAAGGTATGTGTAGGAGAAGGATGCCAGTAAGCCGAATAATTGTAAGCTGATTTGCAAAGTTTCGTACCGATAATCTCCTCTATCTCAGAAAAAGACAATGTAGCTACGTCCTGATTGGTTTCCTGAAGATATTTCTTAAGTGCATCGAACTTGTTGTCATGAGACGGTTCCTCATCAAGTTCTCCGGCAATTACAAGGGCATTACACAACTCATCGTATTTATCGATCATCCACGAAAACAACTCTTGCTGTTTTGCAGGATTGAAGATTTCGCATTCTCTCTTATATACGATGCGTTTTGCCACGCTGTTTCGTTTACTGGAATACCAATCCAGTTTGTCTCCAAACGAAGTCTCTATCATATCTTTCTTGCTCTCAAGCCTGGAAAATGCCTCTCCATTATAAGCATAAATGAGCAAAGACAGATACTTACCTCTGGTTAAAGTAAACGAGAGGTGAAAATCAGCATTAATGACAGGAATGTCATACCAATTCTGTGCATATAGCTTTCTGCTTGCCATGTCTTCTGCACGACCTTCCTGCTCACAGTATTTCACAAATTTTGTCCAAAACATCAGCTGCTGATTGCCGAGTTCCTGGTTAGTATCTGCCGGGCTGTTTTGAGTTTTGGACATAGCTGACGCATCCTCTGTTTCTTCAACAATCGGAGCAGGAACCTCTCTACCATCAACTGCAAAGGTTACATATATCAATTTATCTAACTGGTCACTGGTATAACTGAATTGCCAGCGACTTTCCATAAACTTCAATAGTGATTTGCTTCGTTGATAGATTCTGTCCGCCGACCAATCCGTTTCTTTCGACACCTCTATTTCAGAATGCGAGCCGTTTTGATAGCCCCTTCTTCCGGAAGATTGGGAAGTCTTTTTATCTTCAAAACTATCATTTTGCAATGAAGAATTAATACTCTGTGACAACGGTAGTAAATTTCCCAAAGCACACGAAAGGAGTTCTATCTCTTCATCATCAAATTGTCTGAACTGATTTCTCCAATAGTACTTTGTGGGGGTCTGCGGCAGAATATGTTCAATGGACACTTTGTCTTTTTCTGTTTTTGTGAACATTTTCCAGCTAACTTTATCGAGGTTATTTCTCTGTGCAAGGTGAAGCTCATATTCATACAGAAAATATTTAATGGATTTCCAATCGTAGAAACCACCCATATTATCGAAGTGTTTTTCGATTTTTGTTATAAAATTCGGAATCGCATATTCAATATTTGCATTTGTAGTTTCCGTAATATCATCAACCAGATCACTTATGTCCATCTGTTTTAGGTAAATGCTTCTGGCGGCACGATAATATTCACTGCTTCTAAATGTAGCATTAAAATATCCCAGTCTGAAACAGATAAAGATAAAACGCTCCATTGCTTTAAATGCATCAATTCGCTGTTCAGCTGACAAATCTCTGCGGCTGATGATTACCATAACTAAAGGTCTGAAATATCCAATTCCGATACGATTCAATCTGTCTACCCAAAGTTTTTCCTCTTTGGATAAATTGTCACTCTGCATAGGAAAAAATGTAGCATACCAATATTTTGCTGTATCTTTTAGGCTGTTGACATACGCAGATATTTCGGACGGTTCAAGTTTTGATACTTCAAGTACTTCCGGCTCTGCTGATTCTTCAACCATATCCTCTGTATCATAATCTACAGTTTCCACATCTTCATCTAAGGTTTCTCCTATTATTACAGTTTTCTTTTCAAATATGTTTTTTGCAGAAAACTTGTTTAACAGGAAATGAATATAATCATCACCTTTTTTACGGGAATAAGTAAAATAGCTAATCCAATGTGCTCTTAAAAACTCATCATCCGACAACGGTGTTTTTTCATTTCGCCCCAGTTGATAATATACCTCTTTCCACGCATCGTTTATCTGACCTCTAAGGTTGCTTTTATCCAGCTCATCAAACTTATCATTCGAATACAATGTTGTCAGATAAATCAGTCGATTCTTCAGTAACTCCAAATTCGTGAGTTTCTTGCCACGGTTGTTCATAGTTTCAAATGCTACAAACACATCATAATCATCTGCTATTTCATGAATATTGAACATTAACCGCAGTGTCAATTTCAAGTACAGATTATTCAATCCTTCTGTACCCTCTGCTTTGTATAAAGCCGCTAAATTTTCAGAGAAAAAGGATTTTGCAAACTTTAGATTCTTTGTATAATATGTTTCATTTACAGTTCTGGAAAACGGCTCATTGAAAATCCGATATCTAAGGTAATCTGCGCTTGGATTATCCACTTCATAACCGAACAGATAAGTAGTAATCTGGTTATTCGGAGGTCGGTGTTGGCAGATGTATTTTGCGACCACATCTTTCAGAGTATCATACCCAAGGACTATCTCATCTTCAGATTTGCCGGAATTGCAATCAAGTGAACGTACAAACTCAACAATCTCATTCAGCAGAATGATAAATGTTGTCAATCTCTGCTGTCCGTCTACGATATGGCAGGGTTTAAATCCTTTGTCCACCATCCATAAGTCACTGCCCCAGCTTTTTGTTTCTGTACTCTTAAGCACTTTTAATGAAAGAAGTCCAGTATAGTGATATCTGCCTTCCTGCAGATTCGTTAAATCATCCCAAAAGTCCACCAATTGTGACTGCTGCCAGGCATATCCTCTCTGATAATCCGGTATTCTAAATAATCTGTTCTGAAACAACAGGGATAAAGGTTGTAATTCGTTAGCCATTCAGACAGTCCTCCTTATCAGTTTTTCTTTTCACATAAGTCAGTTCAATATCATATCCCAGTGCTTCCAACATCTGCACATAAGTCTTATTGACCACACCGTCCTGCTTCTTTATGATACGATTCACATACTGACCTGTTGTTCCGATTGCTTCTGCTAATTGTGCCTGCGTTTTGCCTGCTTCGATGCATTTTACTTTGACATCTACCTCAATATTGTTTTTTACCATTCCCATTACCTCGCTTGCACATTTTAATGTTTATAAATAACACTATTAAGATAAATTATAGCACATCTTTTCTCGATTTACAATCCGTCCGGAACATTGTTTACAAAATATCCGAAAAAAGAAAAACACCCTGCATCACTGCAAGGTGTCTCTGTGTATCTCTATCCTGTTTTATACCTGTATTTCCGACCCGTCCTTGAATGTGACGGTCATTTTCTTATCCTTATCCACCGTGATGTACTCGACCATACTGCCCCACATCCCGGCATCAAATTCCGTGATAGGTGCTCCATGCTTTTCAAGAATATCAATGAAGATGCCCAGTTTTTCATAATGAGCCTGCTTTTCCTCTATGGCTTCCATAATGGCATCATACCTTGATTTAACCTTTTCGTATCGTTCCACCAAACCATCATAGCGTTTCTGATAATCCTCCTGGTTCTGTGCGGTTCTCGCATTCTCCGCCACACAGCTTTGGGTCAGTTCCACAACAATTTCCATCTCGCTGCGAAGTTTGTCCTGTTCCTGCTCCAAAGTAGTGACATTGCAGACCGTCTGCCGTATCAGCTGAATGTTTTCTATGATTTCGTCTCTCTCGGTAATGAGGATATTCATTGCCTTGATAAAAGCAGCGATGATTTCTTCTTCCGTAACATGAGGAGTTTCGCATTTTCTATTCCCATCGAATTTATGGTTGCAGCGATAAATGACCCTGCGGTACTTGTCATTGGAATGCCAGACCTTGGATCCGTACCAACTGCCGCACTCGGCACATTTTATCTTGTTTGAGAAGATGCTGACTCCGCTGTACCTTGCTTCGTTTTTCTTGGAGCGTTTGGCAAGTTCCACCTGCACCAAATCATAAACGCTTGGCTCGATAATGGCTTCGTGGTTGCCCTCCACATAATACTGAGGAACTTCGCCCTCGTTTTTCTTGGTCTTTTTCTGCAGGTAATCCACCGTGAATTCCTTTTGGAGCAAGGCATCACCCTTGTACTTCTCATTGGAAAGCATCCTGCGGACGGTTGCTCCGTTCCACTTGTCCTTGCCGCCAGGGGATTTTATGCCCATTTCAGTCAGTTCCACTGCTATGCTGTGTGGTGTCATGCCCTCAAGGAATCTTCTGAATATCAGCTTCACTATTTTCGCCTGTTCTTGGTTGACCACGATGTTCCCATCAGGTCCCTTCTCAAGGCCAAGCACACGGGAGTAGGCGAAGCTGACTTTTCCGTCAGCAAAACGCTTTCTGTGTCCCCATGTGACGTTCTCGGAAATGGATCGGCTTTCTTCCTGCGCCAGTGAACTCATAATGGTGAGGAGCAGTTCGCCCTTACTGTCAAAAGTCCAAATGTTCTCCTTTTCAAAATAGCACTCCACGTTATGTTCCTTCAGCTTTCGGATGGTAGTAAGGGAATCCACTGTGTTTCGTGCAAATCGGCTAACCGACTTTGTTATGATAAGGTCGATTTTACCTGCCAGGGCATCCGCCACCATACGTTTGAAGCCATCTCGTTTTTTGGTGTTGGTTGCAGAGATACCTTCGTCCGTGTATATCCCAGCAAACTCCCAGTCCTCTCTGCCTTTGATATAATTCGTGTAATAATCTACCTGTGCAGCATAGCTTGTGACCTGATCTTCATGGTCAGTGCTGACACGGGCATAACCTGCCACCCTGCGTTTCTTCCTGCTGTTGACCGGAGTGGCTGTGAATTTATTAATGGTTGCAGGAATAGCCGTTACTTTTCTTTGCGCCAATTTTCGCCACGCTCCTTTCTCATCTGCTTCATGCGTTCACTCATCTCGACTTTTCGCTCCGGAGTCCATTTTTCCTTCATAAGGCTTCGCATATGTGCTTTCTGTTCCTCTGTCCTTGGCAGTCGCTTTGGAGCAGGCGGTGTATAAATCACTGCCGTTACCGTGCCGTCCTTTTTGTGAATTTCCAAGTCCTTATCCGTCAGCACCGAAATATACTCCACGGTCTTTCGGAATAAGGCATCGTCAAACTCTGCCATTCCAAGAGTATCGGCAATGAGAGGTATCAGTGCATCCTCACGCAAGCCTGCCGTTTGACAGCCATTGCTGTGTTCGGAGCATCGCCAGTAATTGACCTTTCCGTTTTCCGCTGTGGCTGACGGCTGTGTGGCTCTGCGGAAATTGCATTCACAGTTTTTGCACTTGATTTTTCCAGTAAAACATGAGGAGCCTTTGCAGTTCGTACCGTTCTTTCTTCTCTTGGCAGAAGTCTTAGCACGGTACTCTGCCGTCCAACAGTCCTTGTGACCAGTGTTGGGGCAGTCCTTTGTGATAACCCTTCCGTCTGTCATATGAAACTCCAGTACATAGCGTTTCGGAACATCGATATGGTCAACCTCTCGGAGGAAAATCTCCTCATCAAATTCTTCTAACCCAAGCACCTCAGTGCAGGCTTTGACCATATTTTTATGGTTAATACTCCCACCAACCCCACAGCGGCCACCCTTTTTCTTTCTCGAACCACAGCACCAGAACTCAAGGCAGTTGCCACGGTCGGTTCGCTTGTTGTGCATATAGCTGACACCGCAGTGAGGACATTTAATTTTTCCCGTAAAACAGCAAGTGTTCAGACTCTTATTCGCCAAAGCACCCAGTTCCTTTCGCCTTGCAATCTCATCCTGCACATACCGAAATGTTTCCATATCGATGATTGGCTCGTGGGTATTCTCCACGAAATACTGTGGCATTTCGCCACGGTTCTTTTTGCGGCGTTTTGTAATAGGGTCCTCGATGAACTCCTTCTGCAGGAGTAGATTGCCTGTGTAGGTAATGTTGGTAAGTACCACCTTGATGTTTGAATCCACCCATCGGCAGCCGTTTGCCGTGGTAATGCCCTCGGCGGCAAATTCCTTCTCGGTTTCGAGCCTGGACTTGCCATCAAGGAAATTCTGATAGATGCGTTTTACAATCTCCGCTTCCTCCGGCACAGGCACCAGTTTATCATCCTCCCAGCGGTATCCGAAAATCTTAAACTTGCCATTTGGGATACCCTTTTCAAAGCGTTTCTTCGTTGCCCACCGGATATTCTCACTGATGGAACGACTCTCTTCCTGGGCAAAGGATGCCAGAATGGAAAGCATCAATTCTCCGTCACCACTCATGGAATTGATATTTTCCTTTTCAAACCGAACCTCGATGCCCTTTGCCTTCAGATGCCTTACGGTTTCCAACAGGTCAACCGTGTTCCTTGCGAATCGGCTGATGGACTTGGTAAGAATGATGTCTATTTTTCCTTCCTCGCAGTCAGCCAGCATTCGCTTGAATTCATCACGCTTGACCGTGTTTGTGCCTGAGATAAAATCATCGGCATAAACACCTGCGTACTCCCAATCGGGATTCTTCTGAATCAGCTTGCTGTAGTAGCTGATCTGTGCGGAAAGGGAATGCATCATTCTTTCCGACTGCATGGATACTCTGGCATAAGCCGCCACTTTTTTGAGCTGCTTTATGGCAGGCACAGTCGGTTCAATTTTGCTTATTTTCGGCATATAATCACTTCCTTCCGCTACTATACATCACTCTTTTCGCCCCAGAAGTCAACGATATGTCGGCAAATAATGTACCCAGAGTTGGGCGGTATTTTTCACGAAAAATTGTATCAATCTGCCCATACTCCTTATCTGAAATAATGCCCTCAGAGAGCATCTTTCTTGCCATAAGCATGGTGGTCTGATACAGTTTTTCATTTCTGAATTCCTGCTTATCCATCAATACCACCTCCGAACCGATGCTCCACATAACACTCGTGGCAGCAATACTTTCTGTGGCTGTTGCCATATACTTCAAACTCCTTACCGCAGTTCGGACATTTATATATATAGATGGCTTTTCGCTGTACCTGATCAAGATGTGCATTCCACCATTTATTCCTACAGGCATCACTGCAAAATCGCTTTTTCTTTCTACCTTCCATCTGCACCATTTCTTTTCCGCAGCACTCGCAGACAGAACCGTCTGCAACAGGCACATCGGATTTCTCAATGCCAGTGAGGTTATTCCTCCGGCAGAACGATTTAATGGTATTCTGTGAAATGCCTGTCTGCTGTGCTATCTTCATATATCCCACACCCTGTTTTCGGAGTGCGCAGATTTGCGCTTTCTGATTTTCTGTCACTACTGACACCTCCCATCGTTATGAGGTCATCGCCTCTAACAGTGAAAGGACAGAAACACATCATTCAAGAACCACGAATTTCGACAAGGGCAAAAAAATAATGCCCGCCAAGGACAAAATCCAAGACGGGCATCAAGTCAGTACACAAGTATCACAAGAATTACTATATAATTATTTTTCTATTTTATAGAGGGAAACACGCACACGTATACGCACATACGCGCGTATAGGAATTTTCCGAGCCTGTTGTGTCACTTGTGTCTTGTGTTCCCATGATATGCTTAAACCTTTGTGCAAAAATCAAGTGAAATCCAACCTGCTCCGCTTTTCAATCTTCCCCAGCCCTTATCAGAGCCAGTGCCGGACTGCACTTCGATAATCGTATACACACCGACAGGGATATATTTGGTTCTGGCATAGTTTGTGCCGGGATCTTTTCTGATGTTAAGGTCAGAAATTGCAACCTTAATCTTGAACGGCACGGCGGATGCTGTTGTTTTCGATGTGTAGATGTTTACACCATTTGCATCAAACACGGAATATCCCGTCTTGCAGGCTTTTTTTGCATTTTCCAATGAGGAATATGCCCCAATCTGCGACTTTGCATCTGCCCACGATTTGCGAATGCGATAGATGTTTTTGACGGTCGGTTTTGCATCGCTTGCATCGGTCAGATACTTTTGTACTTTTGTTTTGAATGCGGACCAGTGCGGCAAAATATATAGCGGACAGGTCTTGTACGGATTTTTTGCGGTATTGAGATAATCCACACTGCCGAATTTTCCGTCACGAACATTCAGCCAGTGGGTATGTGTATACAAATTGCTGATGCTAAGATTGTACTTTTTCAGCAGAGCCGCTGCCAATTTTGCTGCGTTGTCCTCAGATTTCTGATCGGTTGCATTGTACGCAGAACTCATAATGCACTCAATGGCAATGGTTCTGCGATTTCCGTTCCCGGAACCGTCCGCAGCGTGCCAGCCGGAGAGTGTCAGCGGCAAATTTTGCCATGCACAGGTATTATCAACGTAATAATGCACCCTGACATCTTTCATATTGCCATTAACAGTTGCTCTTGTATACTGCTCCGCAGGTGTCGTTCCGCTTGCCACAGAAATCCAGTCGGTATTGTGAACTGTTACACCGATGATTTTACCCTCCATAGAAGCGGAGGGCATTGCGATATGATTTGGATTGTGCTTTGTGAGTAAGTATTCATTTACGGTTACACCGTTCATTGTTGTGGTTGTATCAGGTTTCAGAATTGCCATTCTTATCATCCTCACTTTTTTTCAGTTGTTCCTCAGCTCTGCCTACCTTTGTTTGCAGAACGTCAATTGCTTTCTTGATTACCGGCGGATACGGAATTCCCATGAGTGTGGTATTCTCCACAATGGAGAGCAGCTCATTCAGACAGAAGCTGATGCACACGGTATCACGGATATAATTTGTGCCAACGAGAATATCAATTCTGACACCAACCACCACCATGAGCAGAATGCAGAACTTCTTCGCAAGCCCAATCCAGCCTGCCTTACTGCTGAGAGAACCGCTGCTGCTGTGCTTGGATTTGCCCATGACAGCTGTTACGACACCTGTCACAAAGTCAATGCCCATAAAAACTACAAGTGTTGCCAATGCGGAATCCCAGCCGCCGAGCAGTGTGGTAATCACTCCGCCCACCACGCCTGCAATCATACAGATTGTTTCTTTCATAAACATCACCCTTTCATAAATTTGATAGATTTCACCATCGGATGGGAATTATCCGATGTGCCTTGGAAGGCAAGATAGTATTCTCCATCCGACACATTTTCCAGTGACTGCATCACTGAAATGGACGTATCGGAATAAAGCCATTGAAATGATAATTTCAAAGCATTTTCTGCTTTGATTTCTTCATAGATATACTGAGCCAATTCCGACCCTGTTTTATCTGTCTTCGGAATAAGATAAAATTCAGCGTCCTGTGATGCACCGACCATATAGCTTAAAAGCAGCTTCATTTTTGAAGTAATTGCGACAGGTGTCAGAAACATCACAAAAACACTTCCTGCCCAACTGAAATCGTTCTGATTGAAATACAGGGCATAATCATTTTCAGCAGAGCAGAAATGCGGATAACTCTCCGCAAAACCTGCAAGAGAACGATAACCATCGTTGTAATAGGTGTAAATGCTGTCACCGTATTTCTGCAAAGTATCAGAACCGCTTTCAAATACAGAAATATAACTGATTCCGGAAATGCTTTCAATTTGTTTTTGCAGCTCTGCAATATCTGTTTTTGTTGCATAACTTGACATATCAGGTGTTATTCCGTCTTTGCCATCTACACCATTTTTACCGTCTTTTCCAGGCAAGCCATCTTTACCGTCAGCTCCTCTGAGGCTTTCCAGCCATTCTGTTGCAGTGCCAACAAAGCCGTGCTCCACGGCAATGATATATGCAGATTTACCGTCAGAGCCATTCACACCATCTTTCCCATCCACGCCATTTTCTCCGTCTTTCCCTTTGAGAGAAACAAGCCATTCTGCAAGTGTCCCTGTAAAACCATTCTCCACAGCAAGTTCATATGCAGATAAGCCGTCTTTTCCATCCTTGCCGTCTGCACCATCTTTCCCATGCTGCACTTCACCGATTTTCTGTAAAAGCTGCGTATACAAATCAGGCGTCGGCGGAATGGGAGAATCGGTATCCTCACCCACAAATCCGGATGCACAAATATGCAGTGTCACCGGAACCGTTGTGGCACGCAGTCCGGATGTGTTGTCAGCGTCATATCCGAATACGGATAGCTTTACCGCACCTGCATGAAGTTCCGCAGGCAGCAAACAGGACAGTCCGTCAGTGCCGAGCACACGGTTGTATGTTTCATCACACTGGGTAAACTGCACCACCTTGTGAAATTTTTTCCAATCGCCGTCAAATACAAATTTCAGTGTTACAAATGCAATTTGGTCGGAGGCAATCACTTCACGTTCCAGAATCTCAATTTTCTGTCCCTTTACAAGAAATTTCAGCATTATTCCTTCACCTCTTTCCATGTTTTCGTGCTTGTGACATATTCCATGTATCCATCAAGGCACTGGATTTTTGAAAGCGGAGATTTGATATCAACTGCATGGCTGTCCCAGTTTGTATTTTTCTTCACAGCGTTCCAATCAGCAAGAGAACCCTCATAAGTGATTGTGGTCAAAGATTCACAGTAATTGAAACAGCCGCCCACAATTTCCTTGACGTTTCGGGTAAGCGTAAGGTTTTTTAGTTTTGTGCATCGTACAAACATTCTGTCACTAATGACTTTGCCGCCATATCTCACCGTTTCAAGATACTGACACTCATTGAATGCCATTGCACCTACGGTTACCACAGAGGACGGAACGGTTACGGACTTGATTGCCGTTCCTGCAAATGCGCTTATGCCAAGTTCCGTGACACGTTCCGGAATCTTCAGTTCTGTTAAACCATTTAGGGTCTGATGATAAATATATCCATCAATATGCGGCAGAAATGCAGCCTTTTTGATTGCTGTAAGCGTTGTCGGAAGTGATACTGTTTTCAGATTGTCACAATACTGAAAAAGTCGTTCACCAATGCCTGTCACGCCCTCTGAAACAATAACTGACTTGATATTGGAATTATTCTGAAACGGTGACGGATTGCTGTCAGTAGAATAGTCAAACGTTGTCCCAGTACCTTTGAGGAGCAGTCTGCCGTCCGAATAAAGTACAAAATCCACGCTTTGACCGCATTTTCCGATAGAAACCACATCGCCTGTCATCTCATCAATTTTCAGCGTTAATTCGCTTATCTTTGTTGTCAGTTGACCGATTGTAATGTTGTAATCTTTTATCTGCGTCTGAATTTCTGCAAGCTGTGAAAGCATATCTGTGACCTTGCATTTGCCGAGAATACAGCGGACATATCCGCAGTAGTTTGAATTTTCACGATAATCTGTAATGCTGAGTTCTAATGTGCCTGCATCAAGTCTGATAATGCAAAGGGTGAGATATTTCTTGTAATCTGTATTCTGAAATTTCGGTATTGCAGGATTGGTGGCAGGTGTTCCGGCGAGAATTTCAAAGCTGACATTACGGACGTTTTCAGAAGTGTTGCAACAAATTCCAACCGCCATATATCTCGGCAGGGATTCGTCCACATAGCGAGATAAATCATAGGTGTATGCCGTATCCGAAATGAAATAATGCCCCTGAATCCAAGCCTTTCCGCTGCCGATTGTCAGTTTCAATTTGCTTGCAGACAGCTTGAAACACTGTCCGAAGTTGTCCTGAATTCCGTCACAGATAATACTGCCGAGATAGTCATTAAAATTCTCAGCAGTATATGTTCTGTCAAGATTCTTTGCGTTAAAAAATCCAAATGAAAATGCCATAAATCATTCCTCCTTAAATGTTGGTGTTAAATTTCTGCCGTTGCGGTCAAAGCTCTCAATCATTCCGACAAGCTGTATTTTGTTTTGCCTGATACCAAACCTGTGGTGTTCCACGGTGACAAAATCCCCAACAAAATAGTCCACACCGTATTGAAACTGTGTGGACTGCACTGCGATCTGTGATTCTGATTTTGTTTTTGTGGGTACAAGATTCTGCTTGCCTTTCTCTTTTAGAAGTTCCGAATATTCTTCCTCAGATAATGGTTTTGTTTCGCCATTTTCCTGTTCTTCGTCCGAGATGTCTTTTGCATCAACATACACCTCATATCTGTCAAGCAGGGCAGGTTCAGAATTTGTAAAACAAGTGGTTCTTTTACGCTGTTCACCCTCGCCCTTTCCAAGAACATAGGCAAAATTTCTCTTGACGGAAGTGTCTGTAAAGTAGGTGAAAGACAGCAGATTGTTGTAGCTGTCGGAGAACACAATATGCGGATTTTCCTTCTGCAATATGCTTCTGTCTTCGCCCTGCAACAGGTCAAAAATCATCTCATACTGTTCCTCTGCAATCTTACTCAGACGAATGTTTGCCGTTCCGCCGATTTTTTTGCAAATGGTGTACACCCATTCCATCAAATTATCATAACTGACCTGCAATTTGGTTTCAGTATCCCAGCAAGCACCTTGAATTTTTCCAAGTTTCAAGCCCGGAATCAGCCTGTTTCCGCTTGCTAAAGCGTTGTTTTCTACAGCTTTCTGAACGATTGCACCGTAGGAAGTTTGTGATGTAAAATTTAATGTGGGATAGATGATTCTGCGTTCAAGTAAGCACATTAAAAATCTGCCCTTGATGATGAGATAATCTCCATCTTCTGCATCGGTTTCAAGTTCCACGGATTCAATCAGTCCGAAATGTTCCCTGTCATCATCACGTCCCACAATTCTGCCAGTCTGAAAAATTTCAATATTTCGGGGAGATGCAGCAATGTACACTTCAAAAGCACCGCATTTGTAATATTCAATATCCCATAAAAGCGAAGAAAAACTGTCGCAGACAGCCTCAAGTGAAATATTCAGTTTATCATTCAAGACAGTCATATTGTAAATTTCAATCTGCATTTTCACACCCCTAAGTACGCATTTCGGTGTATCAGGCGAACTTTGATGCGGTTCAGTCCCTCCGATGCCGTCACATAAAATTTGTTTTCGCCCGTTTTCAGATTCAGCCAGGTTGACCCGGAAACAAGGCGGTTGATGATGTTGGTCACAACGCCCTCACGCTCCAGAAGAACGGTTTTGTTGCCCGTTTTTGTAGTTATGGTGATAACATCTCCCTTTTGAATATCGCCTGAAATCTGCATATATTCGTCCGTCAGAGCGTTGTAAATAGTCGGATTTTTCGCAGGTCCTCCGCTGATTTCAAGGGTGAATCCGACCTCATCACCGCTGTTATTGATGGTCATCATATCCTGCGTATTATATGCACCAATCGGAAAAGGCTCATCATTGTCAGGACAGACAAAATGAAATGCACCTCTGACACGGGAATATTCTGCAATCTGCGTTTCAGTGGAGTACCAGTAAATATCGGGACAGAGAATGGAAATCTGCCCATTGGTCAGCTTTTCAAAATTCTCCACCTCGCAGGTTTCCACAATACCCTCAGCATACACAGAAATATTTTTTGTGGAGTAGTATATCTTGATGTAGCGTGACGGCTTGACCACACGATATAGTTCATGCCTGCGAAGTTCCACATCAAAGCCACGCATCTGAAAGGTAATGACGATGTTCCGCTTTTCGATGAATGCGTTATTCAGATAGCTGCCGTTCATTCCTGCATAATTTGAAGTGCTGATTGTCCCTGTTGGCGGATCAAGTCCTTTGATTTTGGAGAACATATATCGGTTTGCAGTTTTGGACAGGCCGATTTTTTGACCTGCTTCGTTTTCAAGAATTAAAGTGTAGAACAAAATTTCACCTGCTTTTCATTGACAAAAAGATGATAATATGATATAATACTTCAAAATTGAACTATTCAAAAAAGAACAGGAGGACATATGAACTTCAGTATTGAAATCCCCAGAAAAATTTCACTTGCATACAGTAAAGTGTGTAAGCCACTTTGTAAAGAACTGGGTTTGTCGCAAACTGCATTTGATATTCTGATGTTTCTTGGAAATAATCCGAAATACAAAAATGCAAGAGATATTGTAGAGATACGCCATATCAAAGCAAATCTGGTATCGGTAAATGTTGAACGTCTGGTTCAGGAAGGCTATTTGACAAGACAGGCTGTAGAAGGTGACAGGCGTAAAACAGAATTACTGTGTACAAAGAAAGCCAAACCAATCATAGAACGAGGTCAGCAATTGCAAAAAATGTTTTTTGAAAAGCTGTTTGTCCATATTGATGATAATATGAGGAAAGCTTTTGAAGAAGTTATGCAGGTTATCAGTAAAAATTCAGATGAAATTTTGGAGGAAAAAGAATAATGGAAACAATAATGACTATTCTGGTTACATTTTTTGCAGGTATGGGTGCAGGACTTGGAACAGGATTTGCAGGAATGAGTGCTGCCGCCGTTATCAGTCCGATGTTGATTACTTTTTTAGGTATTGACCCTTATATGGCAGTCGGTATTGCACTTTCTTCTGATGTGTTGGCAAGTGCAGTTTCCGCCTATACTTATCATAAAAATAAGAATCTGGACATTAAAAACGGATTAATTATGATGGCAAGTGTGCTTGTTTTTACAGTTGTCGGAAGCTATGTGGCAAGTACTCTGCCATCCGCAACAATGGGCGGTTTCTCGGTATTTATGACGTTTCTGCTTGGAATAAAATTTATTGTTCGTCCTGTTATGAACACTAAAGAATCTATGGCGGAAACATCAGCGAAAAAACGTGCTATACAGTCCATTATCTGTGGAATTATTATTGGTTTTATTTGCGGATTTGTTGGTGCAGGGGGCGGAATGATGATGCTTCTGATTCTGACCAGCGTTATGGGATATGAATTAAAAACCGCTGTAGGCACAAGTGTATTTATTATGACTTTTACCGCATTGACGGGTGCTGTATCGCATTTTACAATTGGCGGAACACCGGATATTCTGACATGGGTATTGTGCATTGTGTTTACGCTGATATGGGCAAGAATTGCGGCAGTATTTGCAAATAAGGCAAAGCCAAAAACATTAAATCGTGCTACAGGTATTATTCTTGTGGTGCTTGGTGTCGTTATTATGGGATTTCGATTTCTGCACTAACTTTTAAATATCCACCGCATTCCTCGTCTGCCTATAAATCTCCAGCCGTGACAGTGCTTTCGGACTATTGTTGGTCTGATTTACTGTGCGGCTGTTGTCATTATAGTAGTTATTTACCACTGAGCCGTTTGCATCACGGCTCAAAACCGCTCATTGACTTTTGAGAGTGGAATGTGATATAATTGGGTATATGCTGTAGGGCGTGACAGCCCTATAAATCGGAATTTGTAAATCTGATTGATTTTATAATACAAAGTATTGGAGAAAAATAATATATGTTAGATTTAAAAATCAAATATAACGAACTAACGGCAGAGCAATTTATTGAATTATGGGAAACAGTATGGGGAGATGGACCATCTCTTGAGCAAACAAGATTAGCAATGAAACATACCCTATTTAGAGTTTCTATATGGGACGGAGATTGCATTGTTGCTATGGCAAGAATGAATGGTGATATGGGACTTAATTATTATATTAAAGATGTTGTTGTCAGACCTGAATATCAGGGAAAAGGTATTGGAAGAATGTTAATAGATGAATTAAGAAGGTTTATAAATAACAATGGAGTAAAAGGAACAGATATTTTTGTGGAGCTATGTGCGGTTCCGGATAAGATGCCTTTTTATGAAAAATTTGAATTTGAAGCAAATGAGGCACAAAGATTAAAAAAATTTCATCATGTCGAGTAATATTAAATTCCAGTTTATAAAGGAGAATCAACATGACAAAAGAACAGGCACTGCCGGGAATCCCGATTCTTGCCCCGGCGAACGCATTACGGCGGATATTGTCAATTATATCCAGTACGCCAAAGAAAAGGGTTGTTCTCTGACTGGACCGCAGGATATGGAGATTGCGAGATTGAATGTGGTGAAGAAGTAGGGGTTACTGTTTGCTTGGTAAATCGGAAGTTGTGAACTTAGAATTAGAGGTGTTGAAAATGAAAATAATAATTATATTTATTGATTTACTGATGGCAACTGTTCTCTTTTTTGTTGGAAGATTTTTTATCAAATCAAGGAATACAGAAAGAAGTGTGCTGTTTTTATCAGGAGATTATACTGGATTAAACACAGAGAAAATATGCAGAGTTACTGGAAAACGGATTAAGACATGGGCAATGCTCTTTTGTCTTGGCGGTATAATTGATTTTATCAAGCCGGGCGCAGGAATAATAATAGTTTCCGTTTTTTTTATTATCTTACTTGTATTTCATTTGGTTGATATGACTATAAATCGAGACAAGTACCGGGTATAAATTCAAGTTTGCAGGGCAGAAACTCCGCCCCATTACTGTTTCACCGCATTCTTCGTAAGTCTATAAATCTCCAGCCGTGACAGTGATTTCGGGCTATTGTTGGTCTGATTCACTGTGCGGCTGTTGTCGTTTTGATAGTAATTGTTGACCACCGAATTTTCAGAAGTGCCGTTCATCATTGCCCCCGTCATGCCGTCAAGGTTGTAGTTTTGCTCGGAATTGAGCGAAAGTTTCATGGTATCCGCAACGCCCGAAACCGCCTTTGCTACGACCTTTTTGCTTTTATTGATGCCGTCTGCCAAGCCGTTCATGAAGTCCGGCATCCAGCTTTCAAAATCTGTCAGCGGTCCTACGTCAGGGACAGAAAAATGCAGATAACTGCGGATCGTATCGGCAATATTTGATACGCTGTCAGCAAGACTGCCGATCATACTTCTCAAGCCATCAATGATGTTGGAAACAATATCCCGTCCCCAGTTCCACGCATCTGATGCAAGCCCTTTGACATAGTTCACCGCATTGTCAAATCCGCCTTTAATCGTGGAGTAAATGCCGCTGATGACACTTGCAACAGAAGATTTCACATTGTTCCAGATGTTTGTCACAGTCGAATGAATTGTATTCATCACCGATGAAATTGTGGAAGAAATGCTGTTCCAGACGGAAGATACAGTATTTCGGATAGCGTTTACCACGCTTGAAACAGCACCGCTGATGGTGTTCCACACACTCGAAATAATAGAATGAATCGTGTTCATTGCACCGGAAATGAAACCTGAAATTGCAGTCCAGACGGTAGAAATCACGCTTGAAATGGTGCTTAAAACCGTTGAAATCGTGATATAAATAGCGTTCCAGACCGTTTCAAAGAACGTTTTGATGCCCTCAAGCAACGGCGTGAGAAAGGCAACGATCGCATTCCAGATGGTCTGTATTTTTTCCGAGATCCAATCCATCACGTTGCTGATGATAATGTGGATCGCCTGAAAAATCGTTTCAAACAGATATTGGAACGCCTCTAAAAGCGGAGAAATGAAGCTGTAAATCGCATTCCAGATACTTGAAATCGTGTCGTAAATAGTGGTGCAGACAGTTGAAATAACCGTCCATATTGCATTGAAAATGTTGGCAAAAAAGTCGTGAATACTGGTCAGGATTCCTGCGAAGAAATCATATACTGAAGTAAAAATCGTGACTGCTGTGGTATAGATCGCAGTCGCTATCGTTGTAAAGAACGCTGATATTGCATTCCAGATATTTGTGAAAAAGTCAGCAACAGCCTGAAAAGCGGAACAAATGCTGTTCCAGATTCCAACGAAGAAGTCTTTTATACTCGTCCACACTTCATTCCAGGAAGTACCGAACCACCCGAGAAATACATCTGCCACACCTCTCAGCGTGTTCAGAATATTGCTGAACTGGTTGACTACAAAGTTCCAGATACCTGTAAAAATGCCCTTGATACCATTCCAGCACTGTTCCCAGTTTCCTGAAAATAAGCCAATAAATACATCAAGCACGCTCAGAATGGTATCCGTCACAAAGGTGAAAATATCCGAGATATGCTGAAATACACCCTCAAATACAGGGGCAAGCACACTGCACAAACCGTTCCACAGAGATTTCAGCATATCGCCGAAACTCTGAAAGTTAAAGCCCAATGCATTCACTCTGTCAACGATTCCGGATGTCAGACGTTCAAAGGTAGACTTTATCTGTTCCCAGATGGAAAGAATGCTGTTTTTGAAGTCCTCATTGGTGTTCCATAGATTTACAAATGCTGCAATAAGTACAGCTATAACTGCAACGACAGCCACCACGGGTGCAGAAATACCGCCAATTGCAGCACCAAGCGTTGAAAATGCAGTCTTAGCACCCGCAATCATTGTCGGAATTTTTGAAATGAATGTCATCATACTTCCGATAGAAGAAAGCGTTTTACCCACCACAATCAAAAGCGGACCTAAAGCCGCAGCCATCAATCCAATTTTGATAATGGTCTGTTTTGTTGCAGGGTCAAGGGCATTCAGTTTGTCCACAAATCCCTGTATTTTGGTAATGATGTCACGAATAACAGGCATCAGAATCTCGCCAAAAGAGATAGCCAGTTCCTCAAGCTGTGACTTCAGAATGGTAAGCTGTCCTGCAAGATTGTCCTGCATGGTTTCTGCCATAGAAAGAGATGTACCGTCACAGTTGGCAATTGCACTTGAAAGCTTATCAATATCCGCAGGTGCGGCATTCATCAGAGCAAGAAATCCCGACATGGCATTTTTGCCCACAAGAGTTTCTGCGGCACTTGCTTTTTCGGATTCTGACATCTGGTCGAATGCTACTCTGCAATCCGCTAAAATATCAGATAAACTTCGCATTGAACCGTCTGAATTGGAAGTTGCGATCTCCATTTCTCCAAAGGCGGCAGAGCAGAATTTCACATCGCCGGAAAGGGCAGTCATAATGGAACGCATGGAAGTTCCCGACTGCGTGGACTTGATACCTGCATTCGCCATTAAACCCAGTGCCTCAGCGGTATCTTCACAGGAGAATCCCAAAGCACCTGCAATCGGAGCACAGTATTTGAATGACTCACCAAGCATAGATACATTGGTATTTGCGTTAGAACTTGCAGCCGCAAGCACATCAGCAAAATGACCGCTACCCTGTGCTGTCAGTCCAAATGCAGTGAGTGCATCTGTGACAATATCCGATGTTGTGGCAAGATCTTCGCCTGATGCAGCAGCAAGGTTCATAATGCCGTCAATACCTGACAGCATATCATTTGTTTTCCAACCTGCCATCGCCATATAGTTCATGGCTTCGGCTGCTTCACTTGCGGAAAACTTTGTCTTACTGCCCATTTCACGGGCTTTATCACGCAAAGCCTGCAAGTCATCACCGGTAGCACCGGAAACAGCGGCAACCTTAGACATTGCAGAATCAAAGTCGGAGGCGGTTTTCACAGCAGCAGTTCCGAGAGCCGTCACACCTGCGGTGATGGGCAGAAGTTTTTCGCCTGCACCTGAAATTTTATCGCCTGCATTCTGGAGAACCTGTCCTGCCTCACCGATTTTAGCAAGTTCAGAATTTGCATTTTTGGCTTCTGATTTCAAACGTTTCAGTTCATTTTCTGTTTCGACAATCTCACGCTGTAAGGCATCATACTGCTGTTGTGTGATGTCGCCATTTGCAAGAGCAGTGTTTGCCTGTTCTGCGGCAGTTTTCAGCGTTGCAAGTTTATCCTTTGTAGCAGAAATACTGTCAGCGAGAAGTTTCTGTTTTTGTGAGAGTAATTCTGTATTTTTCGGGTCAAGTTTCAGGAGTTTCTCCACGTCTTTCAGCTGTGACTGGGTGTTTTTAATGTTCTTGTTTACACCCTCTAAAGCTTTGGACAGCTTAGTAGTATCTCCGCCGATCTCAACGGTGATGCCTTTGATTCTGTTTGCCACTGTGGTTCACCTCACTTTTTTTGAAAAATAGGTTGAATTTATCCTAACTTTATGATATAATAAATATAAAGGGGGTGTTCGTATGAACATTGATACAAACACAATTTTTTCTATGACCGAAGCAAACCAGAATTTTTCTATGGTTGCCAGAACAGTTGACCAATAT
>OOCH01001063.1_pt1 | contig 23249 bp, 20 predicted proteins | sample 1671641 | NCBI WGS metagenome assembly OOCH01 (sample SAMN06348177, study PRJEB24527) | human gut metagenome | biome: human gut; feature: ankylosing spondylitis patient; material: feces | host: Homo sapiens | place: China | collected 2015-10
CCACCGAGGATGGCATCACCATCCTGCCGGTGTCCAAGGTTTCCTTTGGCTTTGCCTCCGGCGGCACCGACTTTGACGGCAAAAATGCTGCCAACAAGGATCTGTTCGGCGGCGGTTCCGGCGCGGGCGTGAACATCCAGCCCGTGGCATTTCTGGTCATCAAGGATGGCTGCGTGCGCACCATCCAGCTGTCCGACACCTCCAACACCATCGACCGTGCGCTGACCATGCTGCCCGAGCTGGTGGACAAGCTTGCCGCCATGGTGAAGAAGGACGATAAGACCCCGGAAGCCGCACCTGCGGAGAAGTAAAATGTACCGCCAACTATCATCGCCGTAACTGTGAGCTTCCAACTCACAGTTTTGATACAGGCGCACCCGCACCCCAAAGCAGGGGAGAGGTGCGCGTTTTGAGCGCCGGGAGGCGCACAAGGAGTTTGAATTATGGCAGAAGAACGTATTCAGAAGATCATGGCCGAGCAGGGGCTTTGCTCCCGCCGTGCCGCCGAACAGATCATCGCCGAGGGCCGCGTCAAGGTCAACGGTCATCCCGTCAAGGTGGGCGACAAGATGGACCCCAACCGTGACGTGCTGCATGTGGATGATGAGCGCATCTATATCCGCAAGGATCAGCAGATGTACTATCTGGCGCTGTACAAGCCCCGCGGCTATGTGACCACCGCCAGCGACGAGCTGGGCCGCAAGACTGTGATGGAGCTGGTGAGCGATATCCCGGCCCGCCTGTACCCGGTGGGCCGTCTGGATAAGGACAGCGAAGGCCTGCTGCTCATGACCAACGACGGCGCTTTTGCACAGGCTGTCACTCATCCGTCCGGCGGCATCTCCAAGCTGTACCGCGTTACCGTGCAGCCCCGCGCCGATGAAAGCCAGATCCTGAAGCTGAGCAGCGGCGTCGTGCTGGATGATGGGACCAAGACCATGCCTTGTGCTATCAACGTTGTTACGGATGAGCCGGGCCGCACCGTCATGGAAATGACCCTGAAAGAGGGCAAGAACCGCGAGATCCGCCGCATGTGTGAGACCGTGGGCCTTGAGGTGGTGCGCCTGAAGCGCAACGCTGAGGGTGTCGTCAAGCTGGGTATGCTCAAGCCCGGCACCTACCGCGAGCTGACCAAGGCCGAGATCAATGGCCTGCGTGCCGCCGCTGCCAAGGGCCGCGCCCAGACCCGCAGCGCCGCGCTGCAGTCCAAGGCCGCCGAGCGCCGCCCCCGCGGCCCGGTGGGCAAGGGCACCCAGAAGAAGCGCTGATCGCAGACGAAAGCCCGCTGCCGGACAAGGCAGAAAAGCAAAATTCATACGCCTGGCAGTTCAATATGCCGCCGCCAAAAAAACCACGGTGCAGAGATGCACCGTGGTTTTTTCTTGCCCGTGAAGGCCTTTCCGCCCGCCCCGAATGGGCCCGGAACAGGCGGTGGACGATGCCATGCAACGTATCTGTGCGGGGAGCGTTTCAACTCACGCCCTCCGCGAGGAGAGCGACCAGCCGCGGTGCATCCGGCACTGGCGGCTACATCATTTCAATCCACGCCCTCCGCGAGGAGGGCGACGGCAGCCATGAACGCCAGCATCAAGGCCATTGAGCTATTTCAATCCACGCCCTCCGCGAGGAGGGCGACATACAGGATTTGCCCGCCGCTGAACGGGCGGCAGATTTCAATCCACGCCCTCCGCGAGGAGGGCGACCTCCCCGCGCATTCGCGCGCGGCGGGGCGCGGGGATTTCAATCCACGCCCTCCGCGAGGAGGGCGACTCGGCTTTAAGGTGACGGACGACGAGGTTTGGGAATTTCAATCCACGCCCTCCGCGAGGAGGGCGACGCTATGCTTGTCCGAAACCTGTGAAACTTTCCCGGTATTTCAATCCACGCCCTCCGCGAGGAGGGCGACGCGGTATCCGGCTGGGCTATAAGGCTACTGTTAAATTTCAATCCACGCCCTCCGCGAGGAGGGCGACGTTCCTTTAGTCAGAGGGTAGTTGTTTGACCTGAATTTCAATCCACGCCCTCCGCGAGGAGGGCGACGAACGGTTTCCGCAAGGTGCTGTACTGGTCCAAAATTTCAATCCACGCCCTCCGCGAGGAGGGCGACCAGTTTGAAATCCGCGGCATCCCGGTCAACAAGAAATTTCAATCCACGCCCTCCGCGAGGAGGGCGACGCAAAACAGAAATTGCGCGAACGCTCATCGTTCAATTTCAATCCACGCCCTCCGCGAGGAGGGCGACGGGCCTGCAATTTCGTCTTGACCGACATCAAGCGATTTCAATCCACGCCCTCCGCGAGGAGGGCGACCGCCTGAATTTTCCGGCTTTTTTGGGGGTGGAAATTATTTCAATCCACGCCCTCCGCGAGGAGGGCGACGGCTAAAGAGGACCTTCGGGCGCTCGCCCGGAAAATTTCAATCCACGCTCTCCGCGAGGAGGGCGACAAATCTGGATTATAAATCGTAGACGTGCACAAAAATTTCAATCCACGCCCTCCGCGAGGAGGGCGACGGAAACCGCCAGTCCCCCGACTGGTGCCCGAGAAATTTCAATCCACGCCCTCCGCGAGGAGGGCGACTGGCAGGAGAAGTTATCCGCAAGAACGCTTATATTTCAATCCACGCCCTCCGCGAGGAGGGCGACATGGGTACACCTCACACATATTTACTATAAGGAGATTTCAATCCACGCCCTCCGCGAGGAGGGCGACGCAACGGCAGGCGTCGGGCTCGCAAGTACATTTTTGATTTCAATCCACGCCCTCCGCGAGGAGGGCGACATACAATCGGTGGATTACAAGAGCCGCCACAGAGATTTCAATCCACGCCCTCCGCGAGGAGGGCGACAGCGGCATTCAAGGCTTGCTCAACAGTATGATGATATTTCAATCCACGCCCTCCGCGAGGAGGGCGACCTGGTGCAGGTCTGAGCCCCACAGCGGCACAATGGATTTCAATCCACGCCCTCCGCGAGGAGGGCGACAGACGAGACCGTCCCCATGGAGTTCTTTGTGAGTATTTCAATCCACGCCCTCCGCGAGGAGGGCGACCCAGAGCTTCAAGCAGCCGCGGGGTGTTGTCGGTATTTCAATCCACGCCCTCCGCGAGGAGGGCGACGCAACCGCCTATTTTACAAGCTTTGCCGAGAAGGATTTCAATCCACGCCCTCCGCGAGGAGGGCGACCTGGGCGTATGTCCGCAAGGCACTGGAAGAAGCGATTTCAATCCACGCCCTCCGCGAGGAGGGCGACCTGCACGAACCCCATTTGATGTCGAATCCCTGACATTTCAATCCACGCCCTCCGCGAGGAGGGCGACCGATTACACAGGCAAAAGCACCGCCGAAGTGCAGAATTTCAATCCACGCCCTCCGCGAGGAGGGCGACAGCTTAATATCCGTCTGTTCTAGCTTGTTTTTCGTTATTTCAATCCACGCCCTCCGCGAGGAGGGCGACCGCCTGCTGTCCATCCTTGCTGTTGGCTGTAATTATTTCAATCCACGCCCTCCGCGAGGAGGGCGACAGGCACAAGTGAAGATGCTGGCCCACATAATTGCGATTTCAATCCACGCCCTCCGCGAGGAGGGCGACCATCAATGAGGCATACTCCGGCGGCGGCCTGAAATTTCAATCCACGCCCTCCGCGAGGAGGGCGACCTTCCGGCTGCTTCTTCCCGCACCACGGACAAAAAATTTCAATCCACGCCCTCCGCGAGGAGGGCGACTTCCGGCAACTCCTTTTTAACTGCCTGAGCAATCCATTTCAATCCACGCCCTCCGCGAGGAGGGCGACGCAAATCCAGCGTCTGGAATATGCTGCAAACAGGTATTTCAATCCACGCCCTCCGCGAGGAGGGCGACCGGGACGGTGCGGTAGCCCCGGCGCATCTGAAAGTATTTCAATCCACGCCCTCCGCGAGGAGGGCGACAGCGGCTTCCTTCTGCGGTAGAATAGAGAGGCAATTTCAATCCACGCCCTCCGCGAGGAGGGCGACGGCCGACACGGTGAGTACATACGGAGCCTTTGAGATTTCAATCCACGCCCTCCGCGAGGAGGGCGACGTTCCTTCTTGTCGGCCGCAAACGTCACCTTCAAATTTCAATCCACGCCCTCCGCGAGGAGGGCGACGGTGACGGCAGACGGCGGCTTTGATGCCCGGGAAATATTTCAATCCACGCCCTCCGCGAGGAGGGCGACACCTACCGTCAGCACGGACGGCGCAGCTCTGGGGCAATTTCAATCCACGCCCTCCGCGAGGAGGGCGACTCGGCGGCGTCTACATTGACCCCCAGTTTGAGCGATTTCAATCCACGCCCTCCGCGAGGAGGGCGACTTATGAGTTTATGTGAGGTGCCGACATGAAAAAAATTTCAATCCACGCCCTCCGCGAGGAGGGCGACCAGAATCAGACAAAGAGAGGACTGGACAACACGAATAATTTCAATCCACGCCCTCCGCGAGGAGGGCGACCAACGTACAGGTGGGGCCACACTTCAAGGTAAAGATTTCAATCCACGCCCTCCGCGAGGAGGGCGACCGCAAAAGCCTATGCGCGGCGGCATCCGGCTCTAAATTTCAATCCACGCCCTCCGCGAGGAGGGCGACAGCAAAAGCGGCGAAAAAATCCACCACGTTTGTTCCATTATACACACTTGTGCACAATTTGAAAAGGAACTTTACGAAGGCTCCGGCGAAATGCAAAACAAATCGTGCTAAGGTGTCTGTTTTTGCAGTGCGAAGCGCCCGGGGAAACCATGGGAGCTTGTGCCTCGCACGGCGGGGGATGCTAGAACATCAACACGTCATCCTGCGCAAAATCGGGGTGCAGGCCGACATGCTCCACCTTGCTCTGGTAGTTGTTGCCCAGCTGATAGAACCGCAGGCTGTCCAGTGCAGGGTCGATCAGCGCGGTCAGCTCGGCCTTCAAAACGGCGTACTGCGAAGCGTTCAGCAGGCACTCGAACACCGAGTTCTGCACCCGCTGGCCGTGGTTGACGCATTTCTTCGCCACCTTGCGCAGGCGCTTGCGGCCTGCAGGCGTTTCGGTGTTGACGTCGTAGGTGATGAGAACCAGCATGAACGGCACCTCACTTCCAGAAAAACGGCGGATATACGTCCAGATCGCCCCGCAAAGTCCGTGCCAGCAGCAGCGCCTGCACATAGGGCACAAGACCCCAGCTGAGCTTTTCTTTCAGGAAAGGGTGGGTGATGACCTCCCGCTTTTTCAGCTGCCAGGCGTGCAGGAAGGCGCGGCGGCCGTCCTCGGTCAGCAGAACGGCACCGTTTTCCTGCTTTTCAAAATGCTTCGCATTCACGACCTTCTGGTTGATGCAGGAGAGCACGAACCGGTCCGCGTAGACAGCACGCAGTTCCTCCATCAGGTCCAGCGCCAGGCTGCGCCGTCCGGGGCGGGCGCGGTGCAGGAAGCCCACATAAGGGTCCAGTCCGACCCCTTCCAGCGCGGCGGCGCAGTCGTTGGCCAGCAGGGAATACGCAAATGACAGCAGCGCGTTCACGTTGTCCCGCGGCGGTCTGCGGCTGCGGGAGGTGAAAACAAAATCCTCTTTCTGCTGCAGGATCAGCGCATGGAACCGGTCGAAATACCGCTGCGCTGCTTCGCCTTCCAGACCGCGCAATTGCTCTAAATCTTCGCAGGTCTCCAAAAGCGGCAGTGCGGCGGCCAGCTGTGCGCTGGTCTGCTTGAGCTGCTCCACCGGCACCCGCTGGGGGTGGTCGCGGGTGGCACGCTCCAGCACCCAGCGGGCATTGTAAACCTTGCCCAGGATGAAATTGCGGGCGTAGGCGCAGCTGCGGGCCTCGCTGGCAGAAACTTCATACTGCGTCTGCCGCAGCAGAACATTGCCGCGTTCCTCGCCCACCGTGCGGGCCAGAAAGCGCCCCTGCGGTGAGAAAAAGCACAGGTCGATGCCCAGACGGCCGCACTTGCCCATCAGGGCGGGGGAGGCACCGGCGTAGCTGAAGCAGAGGATGCTTTCCAGCGTGTGCAGTGCCACTCGGCCGACTTCGGCCTTGTCGCAGCTGACGACCACATTTTCGCCGTCCAGCGAGAGGTAGGCGCTTTCGTTCAGCACGAACAGGGTGTTCAGGAATTGCCGCATGGTGTCACCTCCGTGGCCGCTTCGTCCAGATGGTTGCGCAGATAGGCCTTTGCGTCCGCGTTCCGGCAGAGCACGGGCAGGCAGAGCTCCTTCAGCGAGCAGGCGCTGCAGTGCTTGCCGGGCTTCACTTTGGGGGTGTAGCCGCGGGCGAAATACTGGTTCATTTCGTCGGCCATGCGCTGGGTGGCGGCGCGCAGTTCTTCCGTGAACGGCACCACCTCCCGGCGCCTGGTCTCGCAGTAATACAGCGCACCTTCCGGGATGCGGCACACCAGCATTTCCTCCAGCGCCATGGCCTGGGCGCAGAGCTGCAGCCGGTCGGCGTCGGTCTCCTTGGCGTGCCCGTGTTTATACTCCACCGGATATGGCTGCCAGAAGCCGGGGGCACTCTGCAAGGAAATGCCCGCCTCGCTGGCCCGAAATTCCACCACGTCGCAGTTGCCGGACATCCGCAGCCGATGGCTGACCACCCACATTCCACGGGTGATGAGCAGATCTTTGCGGCGCTCGGTCTGGGTGTCGTCGTGGCAGCGGGCGTGGTCCAGCTGCCCTTCGGTGGTGCGCAGATTTTCCGCCCACTGCTGCTCCAGGTGAATCAATGCCCACTGACGGCGGCAGAAGGCAAAGTGCTGGATGCCGGACATCAGCAGGTAGTCGTCCGGCGCGTCCATCAGTTGAACCTCTCGCAGGTCACGCCGTCCGGCAGGGTGTCCGCAACGGTAACGGTGTAATCCTGATAGCTGCGGGGCGCGATGACATCCTCCTTCCGCTGGACTTTAACGGCATCAAACAGCTTGTAGGAGGGGGCGTTGCCCAGTTCGGAATCGTGTTTGAATACGATCAGCTCCCGCACGGCCATCTTGCCGCGGGCGGCGCTGTGGTCGTTCTCAAACATGTTCAGGATGGCCTGCCACAGCAGCTGCAGGTCGTCTTCCGAGAAGCCAGTGGTCTTGCGGGCCAGATTGGCCGAAACGTAACCCTCGGCGCGGTACAGGCCGTACGGCACGATGTGCTTGCGGCCCATCTCGGTGCCCTTCTTTTCGGCGTCGGCTTCGGTGGTGATGGCCACGCGGGTGATGGTGACTTCCTGCGGCAGGATGGGGTCCACCGAGCGGGCAAAGCTCAGCTGCACCGGGCCGCGCACCTGACCGCAGTTCAGTGCACCCTTTACAAAGGTGGTCATCACGGCGCCAAAGGTGCGGATATCGTAGAAATTCGCGCACATATAATCCCGCAGTTTGCGGTCGATATCCGGGTCGGATCGCTTGGCCTTTTTCAGGTCTTCGTCCGGGGCAAGGCCGCAGGCGGTCAGGGCTGCAGCGTCGCTGCGGTTCAGGGGCACGCCGTCCTTGATGTAGATGCGGTAGCCGTCTTCATCCTCTTTCAGCGTTTCCACATAGTTGCGGATCTTGCGCTTGAGGCAGACGTCCGTCACCAGGCCGTAACCGGTCTCCGGGTCGATGCGGGGCATGTTGCCGGCATCCGGGTCGCCGTTGGGGTTGCCGTTTTCCACGTCGAACAGAATGACGAAATCGTAGCGGTTCTTGATGGGCTCAGACATGGTTTATTCCTCCTTGTTTTTCTTCTCAAAGCGTTTCTGGGTTTGGTGATAATAGCCGATCTCAAACTTGCCCTGCTCCGGCAGGCTCAGCCGGGCGGGGAAGCCGCTTTCCGGCACAAGGGCGGCCAGCTCGGTGATCTGCTTGTTGTAAAAGACCGCCTTGCCGTCCGGCAGCTTCTGCAAATGTTTCTGTGCCAGCTTGAGCAGGGTGGGGAACACAAGAGCCGGGGTGGCACAGGCGGAATTGAAATACCGGTCTTTGATGGTGGTGTTGATGCCGGGGTTGGCATCGCTCTGCACCGCTTCCAGCACAGAGAACAGCCGCCCCAGAATGTAGGGCACATTGGTGGTTTCGTTCAGGCTCACAGTAAAGACCTCCTTGTTCAGATCGGTGGGGGAATTGCGCAGATAATAGGCTTTCAGAATGGCGGCGCGCCCGCGGGTCACGTCCTGCTCGGCGCGGATGCGCATCGTCACGCCGTTGAGCAGTGTGGCGGGGGAGCGCCCGCCGGTCAGCACGGCACGCAGCAGGTCACCGGCCAGCTGCGGTGCGGGGGAGGGGCTGCGTTCCTTGCGGTTGACGGTCTCCATGGCCAGTGCCCAGACGGACAGCGTTTTGCGGTTATCATAGGCCGGGCGGGTGATCTCCAGTGCGTCGGCGTGTTTTTGCAGGTTCCGGGCAAAGGTTCCAAAAGTATCCCGCAAGAAGAAACGCACGGAAAGCCGCGCGGCGTTGGGGGCCAGCCCCAGCACATAAAAATGCTGATCCGGCGCAAGCTCTTTTTCAAGGAACGGTACGGTCTGCCCGGCGGCCAGCCGCCTGAGCGCCGCCTGCACATCCGCTTCCTCAATGCCGGAAGCTTCCTCTGCACCAAACAGGAACAGGCTGAACGCATCCTGATACGCAGGCTCCGCACTCTCGGCCCAGCAGACGATGGTGGTGTCACCCACCCGCTTGCAGTGGTTCCGGTCTGCGATCAGCAGGTTCAGGGCGGTGGTGTAGGCAAAGGCGGCGTACTCGCTCACGGGAGCATTCTCGCCCTGCTCGTGGCCGTAGGAACAGAAGGCCGGTGCGTTGAAGGAGACCAGCGCAGCACCGGCGCTTTGTGCACCCATCACGCCCTTGATGGCGGGGTGCACCAATGCGGCAGGGGCCTGCTTGCCGGTGATCAGGCACTGCATCGTGGCGGCGTCTGCGTCTGCGGTACCATAGTGGGCCTGCCAGGCCGCCTGAATGGCGGGGGCATCGTTGGCGAGAATGTGGTGGTGGTCTGGCGCTTCGTAACCGAAAATCAGGTTGGTGTTTCCGGTCAGGTCTTTCCATTCTGCGTTCAGCAGGGGATGTTCTGCTGCCTGCGCCGGGTCCCAGCTGTCAAAATAAGCCAGAATGGCTTTTGCGGCGGGGTCGTCCACGCCGTCCAGCAATTTATGGTGCAGCTGGGCACAGGCCTCGAAGCACTGTTTGGCGCGGTCCGGTTTGCCCTTTTCATCTGCACCCAGAAGATAGGACGAATTGTCGCACAAAAAGTTGGCAGCGATGCCGACGGTACGCTTGACGTGGGCGGGTACCCGCAGCTCCCGGGGGACGATGACCGTCTTTTTGCCCTTGGTCTCGCTGACGCGCAGGTCCACGACATCCACCAGCTGCCCGGCGTCATTCAGACGCAGCTCATAGCTTACCTTAAAATGACCATCCCAGCCGGGTGCGGCGATCTTGCCCTGCCGTAAAAGCTGCTCATAGTAGGCGGTCAATGCTTGCAGGATCATGTGAACACCTCCACATTCCGGCAGTCCAGCACGCCGTCCACCAGCTTTGCCCGGAAGAACTGGGGCTGGATGTTTTCCGGGTCCGCGTAGTCCAGGTCGTAGAGCATGAAGCCCAGGTCCTGCGTGACGGGCAGGGCGGGGATGGGCTCCCCGGCGTGCCACTCGCGGAAGTTGGCCGGGAACTCCCGGCAGCCGAAACAGGGCTGGTGATAGCACTGGCCTTTGTTCAGCCGCCGCCGCAGGATGTCCTGGAACTTGCCGGGATTATCGCCGGGTGCGGCCTTGTCCGTCATGGTAAAGTGGCACTCGATGACGTAGTGCACATCCTGCAGCACCAGCGCGGCCCGCTGCTGAATGTCTGCCGAGGTGTACAGCACCGGCGCGGCACCGCCCTTGGCCGCACTGAGCGCCGCCGAGGAAAGCAGGGTGGATTTGACCTCGTTGCGGCGGATGTTGGTGAACCGCACCGGGTTCAGCAGGTAGATGCGATCAATATGGTACTTCATGCCCGGGTGCCAATAGATCGCTTCCACCAACCCTCTTGCCGCCGACGGCGTGATGATGTCGTAGCTCACGCGCTCTGTCTTCATCTCGGGCCGGCTGAAGCAGGCGTAATCGCCCCACACTTCGATCAGCATTGACATGGGTACCGCCTCCTTTCTGAATCCGGTCGTGCAGTCTGGCAGGAACTTGTCTTAGCCATAACGTTCACTCCTTTCTGTTTCAAGCTTCATGAAAAAGGTCTTTGGCGTTATCTTGGCATACAGGCAGACAGCTGTCAATTTGTTTGGCGTATGTGACGCAAAATGGGGAGTGCAGCGCAGATGCCCGCAAAGGAAGAAGCTGCCCGGCCGCTTCTCTCTTTGTCTGTATTCTACCGGAACAAAAGTCCGATACACAGGACTTCTATCTGTTTTCAGCTGTTTTTTCTCAGAAAAACAGGCCAATGCCGGTCTCCGCGTCCAGCGCAAGGCCGGTTTTGGCGCTGTACTGGTTCAGGTCCGTCAGGATGGCGCTGCCTTCTGGCAGCAGTTCCAGCGCCCCGGCAGCGTCCAGCTTTTCAAACTGCGGGGCATAGCAGGCCACGCTGTAGGTGCCCAGACGGCGGTACAAACTGCGGCTGACCATGCCGCTGCGCAGCTGGGCACAGAGTGCTTCCCCTTCGCCGATGGGCAGATAGACCGTGCGGGTGGGCGTTTCGATCAGCTGGAATTCCGTGGCCACCTGCGCAAACGGGAACTGACAGCCGGAAATGCCGTGGCGGAACGCATCCAGAATGCCTTTTTTGTCCAGTGCCTCGGCACCCCGTGCAAAGTAAAGCTCCTGAAAATAAGTGCGGATGGCATCCGGGGTGTTGAGCTGCGCATAGTCATTTTCATGGCAGCGGGCGGCATACTGCAGGGCGTGCACATGCTGGTGCAGCATCTGCGGCACCGCGCAGCCTTCCAGCCGGAAGCAGTACACCTTGCTCTCTGCCGCGTTGCGGCGGCCTTCGCGGTTGCAGCGCCCGGCGGTCTGCAGCAGCGAGTCCAGCCCGCACTGCTCCCGGTAGGCGGCGGGGAAGTCTACGTCCACACCGGCCTCGATCAGCGAGGTGGACACCACCCGGCAGGGCAGGCCGTCCGCCAGCCGCTGCCGGATTTCTTCCAGCTGGCGGCGGCGGTCTGCGGCGCACAGCAGGGTGGTCAGGCAGAAACTGCCTTCTTCGGGCAGGGCAGCATACAGTTCCTGCGCCGTCTTGCGGCGGTTCACCACGCACAGCACCTGCGGCAGGGCGGCCAGCTGTGCTGCAAGTTCTTCCTGCGGCAGCGTGCCAATGTCCCGGATGGTCGTGCGGCGGAGGGTCTCATAGAGTGTTTCCGTGTCCGGGCTGATCTCCTGCATCCGCAGTTCCGGGGCAAATTCCTTGAAAAGGGATTCCAGCGCAGGCTGGGTGGCAGTGCACAGCACAGCGGTGGCGTGGTAATGCTGCACCAGCTGGGCAATGGCGCTGATGCAGGGCTTGAGGGAGTCCAGCGGCAGAGTCTGTGCCTCGTCAAAAATGATCACGCTGTCAGCGATGTTGTGCAGCTTGCGGCAGCGGCTGCTGCGGTTGGCATAGAGCGACTCAAAAAACTGCACGGCGGTGGTGACGATGACCGGCGCATCCCAGTTTTCGCTGGCCAGCAGCTGGCGGTACTGGGCGGGTGTCAGGTCTTCGGTGTTGGTGGTCTTGTATTCGGCGCTGGAGTGATCCGCAAGGACGTTTTCCTCCCCCAGAAGCTTTGTGAAGTTTGCAGCGGTCTGGTCGATGATGGACATATACGGGATGACGTAGATCACCCGCTTCATGCCCTGCGCGGCGGCGTGCTCCAGCGCGAAGGCCAGCGATGCAAAGGTCTTGCCGCCGCCGGTGGGCACAGTGAGGGTGTAGAGCCCCTGCGGCCCGTGGGCCCCTTTGTCCAGACAGGCTTGCAGCACGGCGTTGCGCTGGCGGCTGACCGGGGTGGTGCTCTCCGCGCCGAGATAGCGCTCTGCCTGTGTCCGGGCCTTTTCCAGCAGGGCGGGGATGCCCTCGCCGCCGCCGCGGGGCGCGGCCCGGCCGTTCATGAAGGTCTCGGTATCAAGAAAATCTGCGTCTACCAGGCAGGAGTAGAGCATCCGGGTGAAGAAGGCAAAATCCAGCAGGTCGCGGTTGGCCCAGGCGGGCGGGGCACTTTGCGGCAGGGGCACTTCCTGCCAGCCGCCGTAAGGCTCCACGGGCTTTTTCAGGCGGCCGAACAGGGTGCCGTCCTCCGGGTCCGCATTCCGCTGATTGCCGCCGTCCGGCAGGCCGGTGTGATGGCCCGCAACGGCAAAGGCCGCCTGCGGGTGCGGCGGGCGGCAGTGCATGGCTTCCCGCGCCCCGGCGGTGGCGTGGTCCACCCGGGGGCCGTCTTCCAGCAGCCGTTTCTGGAAGGCAGTGCTGTATTTGCCGATATCATGCAGCCAGCCGGCGAAGCGGGCTTCCTCCGTTGCGCCGAAGGGTGCGGCAAACTCTCCGGCCAGGTCAGCTGTGCCGGAAAGGTGCTCATAGACGGTTTGTGCGCGGGCTTTATCCTCGCTGATGTGGGCAAGTGCAGGATTTGAATTCATGGATGCCACTCCTTTCCTATCTGCCCCAACGATACCGCGCTTTGGGAACACTGTCAAGAAATGGCAAAATCTTTGGTGCTCTGCACGAAATGGACGGTGCGTTTCCGGACACTCTGCCAAAAACAAAACCGCCCTCCCGCGCCCGGAAGGGGCAGGGGAGAGCGGTGAAAAGGGACGGTTTAATCTTCTTCGTGGGATTCCATGGCGTTGAACCGCTCAAGAAAGCTGTGCTCCACGCCCTCGGACTTGTAGCCCGGCATGGTGTCCAGCGCCACGGCGTGGATGCTGCGGAAGATGCTGTTCTCGATGTTGGGGTTGTCACGCTTCAGGCGGCGCAGCAGGGTCTTGACCTCCTGCCGCTTGGAACCGCCGCCGCCGTTGTCGCACATGGTGCAGTTTTCGGTAAAGCGGCAGGCGCACTGGATGAATTCCAGCTCGTTGTAGCGCTTCCACGCGAGGATATCTTCCTCCCGGATGCAGTACATGGGCCGGATCAGCGTCATGCCGGGGAAGCTGGTGCTGTGGAGCTTGGGCGGCATGGCCTGCAGCTGGGAGCCGTAGAACATGCTCATGACGGTGGTTTCGATCACATCGTTGAAGTGGTGGCCCAGTGCAATTTTATTGCAGCCCAGTTCCTTGGCCTTGCTGTACAGGTGGCCGCGGCGCATCCGGGCGCAGAGATAGCAGGGATTTTTGTCGGTGTTGTTGGCCACGGCAAAAATGTTGCTTTCAAAGATGGTCACCGGGATGTGCAAAAGCTCTGCATTGCTCTCAATTTTCTGGCGGTTGATCTCATTGTAGCCGGGGTCCATCACCAGAAACACCAGTTCAAAGGGCACATCGCTGTGGCGCTGCAGTTCCTGCATGAGCTTTGCCATCAACATGGAGTCTTTGCCGCCGGAGATACACACGGCAATGCGGTCACCTGCCTGCACCAGCTCGTAGCGCTTGACCGCCACGATGAAAGGCGTCCACAGTTCTTTCCGGTACTTTTTGATGATGCTGCGTTCGATCAGCTGATAGGGTTCCAAATCTCGCTTCATAATACTCCTCTTTATTGGGTCAGGGCGTTGTAACAGGCATCGAACGCCTGCAGAAAGCCGGTGATCTCATCCTCGGTGGTCAGGTGGCTCAGGCTGATGCGCCACGAGGACAGGGCGTTGCGCCGGTCATGGCTCACGGCGAACACCGCCCGGGAGGGCAGGCCGTCCGACGAGCAGGCCGATTTGACCGAGACGCACACGCCTTTGGCATCCAGCTCTCGCTGGAACACGGTGCCCTTCACGTTCTGTACGCTCAGGTTCAGGATCTGCGGCACGGCGTGCTCCGGGCTGTTGATGCGCACCTTGGGGTACCTGGCCAGCTCGGTGCGCAGGCGGGCGTTCAGGGCGCGGATGTGTTCCACCCGGGCGGGCAGCTCGGTCACGGCCTTGTCCAGTGCCAGCGCCAGCGAGCAGGCCAGTGCCACGGTGGGCGTGCCGCTGCGGTAGATGGTGGTGCTTTCGCCGCCGTGGATGAGGGGCTCCAGCGCAAGGCCCCGGCGCTTGACCAGCACGCCGATGCCGTTCAGCCCGTAGAACTTATGAGCGGTCAGGCTCATGGTGTCGATGCCGTCGAAAGAAACCGGCAGCTTGCCCACGGCCTGGGTGGCGTCTACATGAAAATGGCAGTGGGGGCGGTCTTTCAGAAGTTCCGCGATTTCCGCCACCGGCTGCACCACGCCCAGCTCACTGTCCACGGCGGTGACTGCCACCAGAATGGTGTCCGGCCGCAGCAGCTCTTTCAGGTGGTCAAGATCCACCGTGCCGTCCTGCCGGATGTCCACAAGGTCGATCTCGTATCCCTGCTCCTGCAAAGCGGTCAGGCTGCCGCTCACCGAGGAATGCTCCAGCGGGGTGGAGATGATGTGCTTGCCGTGGTGGCGCTCCAGCCGGGCGATGCTCTTGATGGCAAAGTTGTTGGCCTCGCTGGCACCGGATGTATAGATGATCTCGGCGGGCTGCACCCCCAGGCTGCGGGCGATGCTCTGGGTGGCCTCGTCGATGGCGGCCTTGGCGGCGGCACCGGCCGCATGGCGGGAGTTGGCATTGCCCGGGCAATGGCGCTCTATTTCACAAAACCGCGCCAGCACGGCTTCATCCACCGGCGTGTTCGCGGAATAATCCAGATAGATCATAGATCCTCCTGAGATACACATTATAATAGTAGGAAATTGCAGCAGGTTCTATTATAGTGCGCTTTGGCCCGGATTGCAAGAGAGCGGCGCAAAACTTCCGGGCTGGAAATCCAAGAGAATTGCCCAAAACGGTTGCGAAGCGGCAAAAAGTCTGCTATAATCAAAAGAAAGACTGCCCGCGGCCTTTTGCGGGGCTTTGGGCGGCAGTCTTGTTTGGAAAGAGCCTGAAGGAAAGGGGAGAGCACCATGCTGCACACGAATCACCGACTGCGCTGCACAGCTTTTTCCATTTTCCGGGCGGAATCATTGTTCCCAAATTTCAGAGGCATTGCCGTTTGAACAACGGCGGTGCCTCTTTTTTGGGGCTGGGAAGTTCTGTAGGAGGCAGAAAAACTCATGAGTGAAAAAATCGACTACTCCAAAGGCATTTACGACGCGCGCCAGCTGGGCGCGGGCCGCATGTTCATCCTGGGCGTACAGCACATGTTTGCCATGTTCGGCGCAACGGTGCTGGTGCCGCTGCTCACCGGCCTGAGCGTTTCCACCACCCTGCTGTGCGCGGGTCTGGGCACCCTGCTGTTCCACCTCATCACCAAAAAGAAGGTGCCCGCATTCCTGGGCTCCTCCTTCGCTTACCTGGGCGGCTTCTCCATCGTGGCTCCCATGCTGGCTGATGCAGACGGCAACCTGACCGTGGCCAACACCAGGATGCTGCCTTACGCCTGTGCCGCCGTCGCTTTCTCCGGCCTGGTATATCTGGTGGCCAGCCTGCTCATCTCCACCTTTGGCATCCGCCGCATCATGAAGTTCTTCCCGCCGGTGGTCACTGGCCCCATCATCATCTCCATCGGCCTGATCCTGGCTCCCTCCGCCATCTCCAACTGCCAGGCCAACTGGCTGCTGGCCTTTGTGGCGCTGGGCGTGGTCATTATCTGCAACATCTGGGGTAAGGGCATGGTCAAGATCCTGCCCATCCTGATCGGTGTGCTGGTGTCCTACGCGGTGGCGCTGGTCACCGGTGCCGTGGACTTCCAGCGCATCTCTGAGGCAGCCTGGATCGGCATCCCCCTGCACAAGGAAGCCATGGGCCTGTTCGCCATCGACGGCAGCCCCGAGTTCATCAGCGCACTGTTCACCATCATCCCCATCGCTCTGGCAACCATGATGGAGCATGTGGGCGACATCGCCGCCATCAGCGCCACCGTTGGCCACAACTACATCAATGACCCCGGCCTGAACCGCACCCTGCTGGGCGACGGTCTGGCCACCACCATGGCCGGCCTGCTGGGCGGCCCGGCCAACACCACCTACGGCGAGAACACCGGCGTGCTGGCTCTGAGCAAGATCTACGACCCGCTGGTCATCCGCATTGCCGCTGTGCTGGCCATCATCCTGAGCTTCAGCCCCAAGTTTGAGGCCGTCATCAACACCATCCCCACCGGCATCATCGGCGGCATCAGCTTCGTGCTGTACGGCATGATCTCCGCCATCGGTGTGCGCAACGTGGTCGAGAACCGCGTGGACTTCACCAACAGCCGCAACCTGATCGTGGCTGCTGTCATTCTGGTGTGCGCTCTGGGCTTCAACTCGGTGGGCGGCGTCAGCTTTGCCATCGCAGGCGTCACCATCAACCTGTCCGGTCTGGCTGTGGCTGCCATCGCAGGCATCCTGCTCAACGCCATCCTGCCGGGCAACGACTACGAGTTTGACGCTGCCGACGGTGCCGAGGCCGCTTCCAGCAGCAACCTGCAGGTCTGATATCTATACTATAATAGTACAAACCGCGAAAGCCGCTCTGCGCACTGCAGGGCGGCTTTTCTGCTGGGTTCGCATAGGCGCAGAAAGGGTGCATAGGGCAAATAAACTAAAATTCGGACCATGTTTTTAGTGACCCTGCCAGATTTTTAAAAGTAGGAATTATTCTTAAAATTATCCTTGACTAACTAGGAATTATTCGCTATAATAGAGCCATGAGAAGCGCCGGTGAGTACCAACACCGCTGCTTCGGTCAAAAGAAAAACAGAGAATAATGGAGGTCTATTCTTATGAAGAAATATGTTTGCACCGTTTGTGGTTATATTGCTGAAGGCGAGATCCCGGCTCAGTGCCCCGTCTGCAAGGCTCCGGCCTCTGCATTTGTGGAAAAGACCGGCAACACCTACGTCACCGAGCATGTGGTGGGCATCGGCAAGGCCGAGGGCGTGCCGCAGGAGATCGTGGACGGCCTGCGCGCAAACTTTGAGGGCGAGTGCAGCGAGGTCGGCATGTATCTGGCTATGGCTCGTGTGGCCGAGCGCGAGGGTTACCCCGAGATCGCCGAGGCTTACAAGCGCTATGCTTATGAGGAAGCTGACCATGCATCCCGTTTTGCCGAGCTGCTGGGCGAGGTTGTCACCGACAGCACCAAGAAGAACCTGATGATGCGTGCCGAGGCCGAGTGCGGCGCCTGTGCCGGCAAGATGGACCTGGCCAAGAAGGCAAAGGCTCTGAATCTGGACGCCATCCACGACACCGTCCATGAGATGGCAAAGGACGAGGCCCGCCACGGCCGTGGCTTCGAGGGCCTGCTGAAGCGCTACTTCAACACCGAAGTCTGATCAGGTTTCCCCAGTCATCCATTCTGCCCGCTGCAGGACGCATTGCCCTGCAGCGGGCTTTTTGCGCTTGACAGCCTGTGCCCCGGCGGCTTATACTGGGAAAAATGGGGAACAAAAGGGGAATGGGAATGGAGAAACTTGCCAAAAACAAAACGGCCCCGGGCCGCTACGCCCTGCTGGACGAGCTGCGCGGACTGGACCTTGTCAGCATGATGCTGTATCATGCCTGCTGGGATCTGGCGTTCCTGTTCGGCGTAGAAATGAAGTGGTATGCCGCGACGCCGGGTCATCTGTGGCAGCAATCCATCTGCTGGGTGTTCATCCTGCTTTCCGGCTTCTGTGTGCCGCTGGGGCACCACACTCTGCGGCGCGGCGCGACGGTCTTCGGAGCCGGGGTGCTGGTCACGGCGGTGACGCTGCTCTTTATGCCGGAGGAACGGGTCATTTTTGGAGTGCTGACCTTTTTGGGTGCAGCCATGCTGCTGACCGGCATTCTGGAACCGCTGCTGCAAAAGGTGCCGCCCGCCGCAGGGCTTGCGGTGTCGGCGGTGCTGTTTGCGCTGTGCTATTCGGTTTCCTCCGGCTGGGTGGGCGTTGGAAGCTGGAAGCTTTTGCTGCCGCAGGGCCTGTATGCAAACTACCTCACAGCCTTTTTTGGGTTTTACCCGGAGGGCTTCTTCTCCACGGATTACTTTGCGCTGCTGCCATGGATCTTTCTGTTCTGGGCGGGGTATTTCGGGCATCGCAGCATTGGCAGAGCGCGGATGGAGGCACTGCGCGGCTCGGTGTGTGCACCGCTGGGCTGGATGGGCCGGCATTCGCTGGTGCTGTATCTGCTGCATCAGCCGGTCATCTTTGGGGTGCTTTGGGCCATCTTCCAAATTTTTCACTAAAAAGGCTTGACACGGCCCGTCAGCTGTGGTATCCTATCGGTGGTTAGAGAAAGCTAACCGCCAGGAGAGCGCGTCTATGGTTCCAGACGCGTTTTCACGGAACATAAAGTTAGAGTTATCTAACTAATATTGATTTGAGAGAGGTCGATCTTTTATGAGCAAAGTAGCAGTCGTATTCTGGAGCGCAACCGGCAACACCGAGACCATGGCAAACTGCGTCGCAGAGGGCGCAAACGGCACCATCGTGCCCTGCGGCGAGATGAACGCTGCAAAGCTGGCTGAGTTTGATGCAGTGGCTTTTGGCTGCCCCGCAATGGGCGCCGAGCAGCTGGAGGAGAGCGAGTTCGAGCCCATGTTCTCTGACCTGGAGGGCTCCCTGAACGGCAAGAAGATCGCCCTGTTCGGTTCTTACGGCTGGGGCGACGGCCAGTGGATGCGCGACTGGGTCGAGCGTGCGCAGGGTGACGGCGCACAGGTGCTGAACGGCGAAGGCCTGATCTGCAACGAGGCACCGGACGACGATGTTCAGGCAGCCTGCCGCAAGCTGGGCGCAGACCTGGCTGCATGGTAAGCCGGAAAAGCTTCTCTTGACAAAAAAGGTCTGGTGCGCTAAACTGTAAAAATGCCGCATGTCGGCGTTTTTATAAGATCAAAAGTTAGAAGCTTCTAACTTTTTCGGGCGCAGCAGACCCTGTACAGAATGCAAAATGGCGGCAGGGGACAGCAGGCGGAAAAAGCCTGTGCTCCTGCCGTTTTTCGTTTGAAAAGGCGGTGTGTATGGCAGTGGCTGCAGCAATTGGTGTAACGGTAGGCTTTGCATTTCTGCGTGGTGCAGTGCGCCGCGCTGCGATCCGTTCGGCCCGGAAAAGCAGAAGGTGAAGATCAGGAGGAACGGACCCGATGTCGAAGGCCCCGAAGAATTTGGACAAAAAACGCGCAGAGGAAAAGCTGCTGGTCAGCGAGATGATCGCCCTGTACTGCCGCAAACAGCACGGCACCCCAAAAGGCAGCCTGTGCCCGGAGTGCCAGCAGCTGCACGACTATGCCCTGGCCCGCATCGACCGGTGCCCGTTCATGGAGACAAAGACTTTCTGTTCGGCCTGCAAGGTACATTGCTACAAGCCGGAAATGCGGGAGAAGATCCGCGCTGTCATGCGCTGGGCCGGCCCGCGGATGCTGCCGGTGCACCCGGTGCTTTCCCTCAAGCATGTGGCGGTGACCCTCAAGGCGAAGCGCGAAGCCAAAAAGGCTGGCTGAGTTTTCCAGCATAAAGCCTCTGCACCCGGGGCAACCTAAGGGCAGAGAGGTGATAAACATGGAAAACATCGGCGTGACCTGTGATGTCTGCGAGTGCTGCCACAATGTTGGCGGCTGCAAGTGCGACCTGCCCCAGATCAAAGTGACGGAGCAGTGCACCTGCACCACCCAGCAGGTGGAGACCCCGCACTACTGCCAGAACTACGAGAAAAAGTAAACCCCTGACGCAAAACAGCTCCCGCCAGAGCATTCCTCCGGCGGGAGCTGTTTTCGTTGTACTGTAAAGTTACCGCAGCGTCACGTTGCAGGTGGCAAGGCTGCGCACCAGCGTGCCGACGCTCTCTTTCATCTGGATGCCGGCAAAGCCCAGCGCAAAGGCGGCCTGCACATTGGCCAGGTTGTCGTCGATGAAGACGCACTCGTCCGCCTTCAGGCTGTATTTGTCCAGCAGGGCCTGATAGATGCGGGCGTCGGGCTTGTTGATGTGCACCTCGCAGGAGGCCACGCCGCCGTCAAACTGGTCCAGCACACCGCGGGCCGTCAGTAGTTCCAGAATGTCCTCGGGGATATTGCTCAGGTAGTAGACACAGTAGCCGTGGTTCTTCAGGCGGCGCACCAGCTCGATCATCCGGTGGCGGGGCCGCAGGATATGGGTCCAGTCGTCCAGCACGCCCTGCACCTCGAACTCGCACCCGGCGGCCTGGGCATTCTTCAGCATGGTGGCATTGCCCTCAAAGCGGGAGATGAGCCCGGCGTCCAGCTTCTTCCACTCCTCGCTGCCAAAGGTGAGGTCATAGACCTTTTCCTCCATCCCGGCACTGCACAGCCGGTCCACCAGATAAGCCTTCGGGTCAAAATCGACCATCACGCCGCCGATATCAAAAATGATGCTTTTATACATAAAACGATCCTCTGTTTTTCTGCAAAAATTTCCGTTTGTAGTATAGCACAAACCGCCTCCCGGTTTCCACTGCTTTTTTGCATAGCAGCTGCCTGCCCGGCATAAGTTGTGGCAGAAAGGGGAGAGGTGCCGTGACCATCCGGGAATTGTGTGAAAAAGAGGTCGTGCAGCTGGAACGGGGCGTGTGCCTTGGCCGGGCCGATGATCTTGATTTTGACCCGGCCACCGCCCGGCTGCAGAGCCTGATCCTGCTGGGGCGGCCCCGGTTGTTCGGGCTGCTGGGCCGGGACGAGAGCCTGACCATCCCCTGGCAGGAGATCGAGACCATCGGCACGGATGCCATCCTTGTGCACACGGCCCTGCCGGAACCGCCCCCGCAGGAGCTGACCTTCTGGCAGAAGGTAAAGAAAACGCTGGGAATGTGAGTTTTTTGTAAAATCAGGGGTGGACTTTTTCGGAGAAGTGACTATAATAATCGCAGAAGCTTTGTGCAAAAAGCATAGAGAAATCGTTTTTTCAAGCCCTGCCGGGGCTTTCGTGACGTTGAAAACACGGATCGTGGAAAGGAAAACAGACCAATGAAAACTCCCAAACCGCTTCTGACCCTGCGGATGGTGTTCCCTGTGGCGGCATCGCTCATCGTGCTGCTGCTGGGCGAGTGGATCGCCCGCGGGTCGCTGACCGTTGATACATTTGCAAGCTTTATTTTCCCGCATATCGGTGCCTATCTTCTGGCCTGGCTGCTGCTGTTTCTGGTGTGGATGCTGCTGGACTGGATCTTCCGCTTTCCACCGCTGTCCACGCTGGGCATGGCGGTGCTGGGCTGTGCGCCCTGCGCGGTGAACTTCTACACCCTGCAGCTGCGCGGTGAGCCCTTCCTGCCCTGGGATCTGATGCAGGTGTCCGAGGCTGCCGGGGTCGCCTCGGCGGCCGGCATCAAAATTCAGACCAGCATGATCGTCACCATCGTCGTGGTGCTGGTGCTGATGGTGGGCAGCTTTTTCCTGTACCGCGGGCGGCATAAGCAGCGGTGGCTGCCCCGTCTGGCGGGCAGTGCGGCCACCGCTGCCGCCATCTGCCTGCTGGTGTTCGGCGTGTATCTGCAGCCCGCCGTCACCCAGGTGCTGGGCATCACGCCGGACGCCTGGATGCAGGACCGCTATTACCGCTATTACGGCGTCGTCACCGGCTTTATGACCAACCTGACCAATCTGGAGATCGACAAGCCGGAGGGCTATTCCGAGGAGACGGTGGACGACCTGCTGGACAAGGTGGACGAGAGCCGGAACTTCAGCACCGGCCCGCTCTATTCCACCAGCTACAGTGCCACTACCCCGAAGGACGAGCAGGAAAAGCAGCCCACCATCATTTATGTGATGGACGAATCCTACTGGGATGTGTCGGAGCTGGAACAGTACGGCATCGAGTTCGACACCGACGTTTCCGCCAACCTGCACGCCCTGCAGCAGACCAGTGCCTATGGCCGGGCCTACAGCCCCAGCTTCGGCGGCGGCACCTGTGACGTGGAGTTCGAAGCTCTCACCGGCTACTCGGTGTCCTTCCTGCCCAGCGGCAGTAAGCCCTACCAGCAGCATGTCACCAAACCCATGTTCGCCCTGCCCAATTACCTGCGGCTCAAAGGCTACCAGACGGCGGCGGTGCACTGCTTCTGGGCCAAGTACTGGAGCCGCGATAAGGCTTACCCCAACCTCGGCTTTGAGGATTTCATCAGTCTGGAAGACATGCACGGCGTGAACAAAGTGCGCAAGCACTACTGGACCAGCGGCCTTGTCACCGACGATTCCATGGCCGACCAGATCATCCAGCAGTACGAGAAGATGAGTGCTTCTTCGAACGAGCCCATCTTCCTGCACGCGGTCACCATGCAGAACCATACCAATTATAATAAGGACAACTACCCCGACGACGAGCGGGTGAAGGTGTTGAAACATCCGGCGGGCATGTCGGCCAGCACCGTGGGCGCGCTGGAAGACTTCGCCACCGGCATCCGGGACGCAGATGCCATGCTGGGCAAGCTGACCGAATACTTCTCGCAGGTGGACGAGCCGGTCATTCTGGTGTTCTGGGGCGACCACTATAACCCCATCGACTCCAACTACGATGTTTACACCACCACCGGCTACGCCAGCGATTCCAGCTCTGACCCGCGCCTGCACCAGACCACGCTGCTCATGTGGTCCAACTACAGCCAGCAGCAGGTGGACCTTGGCACCATCGCCGCCTATGACATCTCACCGGTCATGATGGACATCTTCGGGCTGGACGAGCCGCTCTACTTCCAGTTTTTGAACCGGCAGCTGCGGGTGGCCAGCCGCACCAATACCCGCGGCACCACCATGAACCTGGACGGCACGACCACCACCGAGCCTACCGAGTTCCAGCAGCGGTGGAGCAATGAGCAGTGGTTTTTGCAGTACGACCTGATGTTCGGCAAGGGGTACGCCCTCAAACGCATGGGTCTTGCGGGCCTGAGCGGTGTGGATACAGGCAAATGAGCGAAAAACAGACGATTTCTTTGTAAAAAACAGAGAAAAACTCTTGCAACCGGCTTTTATTTGTGATATTATAACAAAGCATTACACACGCATCACTATGCCCTTTTGTGCTCCGCAGGGAGTGGAGGGCAGTCCGAAGCCGTCCGATACGGCCAAGGATCACGGTGTGCGGAGGCAAAACAATATCTGGAGGTATTTTTACTATGGCAGTCGTTTCTATGAAGCAGCTTCTCGAGGCAGGTGTGCACTTCGGTCACCAGACCCGCCGCTGGAACCCCAAGATGAAGAAGTACATCTTCACCGAGCGCAACGGCATCTATATCATCGATCTGCAGAAGACCGTGAAGA
>OOCH01001065.1_pt1 | contig 23209 bp, 24 predicted proteins | sample 1671641 | NCBI WGS metagenome assembly OOCH01 (sample SAMN06348177, study PRJEB24527) | human gut metagenome | biome: human gut; feature: ankylosing spondylitis patient; material: feces | host: Homo sapiens | place: China | collected 2015-10
TTTGTTCGCTTTCAGCGAACAAATTATGCGCGCGGCAGACTGCAAGCCTTTTGTCCAAAAAGGGCTTCGCCTTTTTTGGACAGTCTCAACCCCTCTGCGAAATTTTTCCGCAGAGGGGTTGACGCAAAGTTACAGGCTCTTTTCCAGGGCGTGGACCCAGTCGGCCTTCAGGTAATAAATCAGGAACACCACACAGCTGACGCTCCAGGTGATGGGATAGGCCCAGAAAATGGTGGCAATATCCGGCCAGACCTTCAGGGCCAGTGTGATATAGCTGACCCGCAGGATGCACCAGCAGCCCAGCATGGTGTACATAGGCACCTGGGCCCGGCCCGCGCCCCGCAGCACGGCGGACACGCCGTGGGCAAAGGCCAGGAAGCAGAAGAACAGCGCCTCAATGTGGGACTGCCGCACACCGATGGCCACCACGGCCGGGTCGTCGTTGAACAGCCGCATGGCATAGGGGGCCAGGAAAAACAGTGCCACGCCGATAAGCTCCGCCATGGCCATGCTGCACAGGATGCCGATCCGTGCGCCCTGCTTGGCCCGGTCAAACTGCCCCGCTCCCAGATTCTGGCCGATGAAGGTGGTCAGAGCCATGGCGAAGGCGGTGATGGGCAGGAACACGAAGCCCTCCACCTTGGAATACGAGCCGCAGCCCGCCATGGCGTCGGAGCCGAAGGTGTTGATGTTGGACTGCACCACCACGTTGGCGATGGCGATGATGGAGTTCTGCACGCCGGAGGGAACACCCTGGGAGGTGATTTTCTTCAGCAGGGGCAGATCAAAGCCGATGCGCTTGATCTCCAGCCGGTACGGCCCGTCGGACCGGGTCAGCTTGATGATGCACAGGACGGCGCTGACCACCTGGCTGATCACGGTGGCTACGGCGGCGCCTGCCACGCCCATATCCATGGCCCCCACAAACAGCAGGTCCAGGGCCACGTTGACCACCGACGAGATAACCAGATAGTACAGGGGGCTGCGGCTGTCGCCCACCGCCTGCAGAATGCCCATGCCTGCGTTATACAGGATGGTGGCCAGGCTTCCCAGGAAGTACAGCCGGAAATACAGGATGGACGTAGGCAGAACATCCGCCGGTGTCCGCATCCAGGTGAGGAGGGTGGGGGTGAAGAACACGCCCAGAAGGGTCAGCAGCACACCGCAGCACAGGGCAAAGGCGATGTCCGTGTGCACAGCGGAGCGGACCTTTTCATAGTTCCTGGCACCGAAATACTGGGCGATGACGATGCCCGCCCCGATGAACAGGCCCATAAAAAAGCCTGTCATCATAAAAATGAGGTTGCCGCTGCTGGCCACAGCGGCCAGAGCCTGCTTGCCCACAAATTTGCCCACGATGACGCTGTCCACCGTGTTGTACAGCTGCTGGCAGAGATTGCCCAAAAAGACCGGCACTGCGAAGCTGACCATGCGCTTCCAGATGGAGCCGGTGGTCATATCGGTGCTGCGGTTGATGGCGGCCACGCCGCATCGCCTCCTTATGTAAAGAAATCGTCAGTTCCTTCATTATAGGGGGAAAATGCGGAAAGGTCAACCCTTCATCGCCAAAATAAGTGTTTTTGTCTTTGAATCGTGCACAAATGCGAAAATACGGCAAACGGATTCGGTGAAATCCGGCAGAAAAAATAGTCCTCCGCGCAGCGTCGGACCGCTGCGCGGAGAAGCAAAGGGGGGATGAGAGAGTAAAGCGTTGTCAGTCGGCCAGGATCCGCACCGCACCCACATAGGTGCTGCTGTAATAGCCATCGAAATAGCTGATCTTGACCCCGCCGTTGGAGGTGGCGTGGATGAAGGCCCCGCCGCCCAGATAGATGCCCACATGGGAGATGTCGCCGCCGCCATAGGAGAAGAACACCAGGTCCCCGGCCAGCCGCTCGGCGATGGACACCCGGGTGAAGGCATACAGCTGATCGCTGGCCCCGTGGGACATGCGATAGCCAAAGTGGGCGTAGACGTACATGGTGAAGCCCGAGCAGTCGAACCCGCTGGGGGAGGCCCCACCCCACACATACCGGGTGCCCAGGAAGGACTTTGCATAGTCCACCAGGTCCTCCCGGGCGCTCTTCACGGCGGAGGTGCCGGCGTAGTCGCTGTACTGCACGGTCTGGCACCCGTCAGCCCGGACATAGCCGGTGGTGCCGCTGAAGGTGATCTGATACCAATTGCCGTCCTCGGTGACGTCGTTGAGCCGGGCCACCTTGCCCTGGCGCAGGGTCCGCAGGGAGGCAGCGCTGTCACTGGGTGCGGCGTACACGGTGATCTGACGGGCGGCCATGGCGCCGTCATAGGCATCCAGCAGGGCCTGGCGGGCGGCCTGACGGCCGGTGCGGCGGGCGGCCTCGCGGTTGGCCTGGCGGGCGGCTTCCGCCTGCCGGGCTTCCTCCTCCTGCTGCAGCTGCACCGCCTGAACGGCCAGCTGGGACAGGTCCACCGTCTCCTCCTGCTCCAGCATCCCCAGGTCGATGGCGATGTTGGAATTGGCCTGGGCGGACTGGGACAGGCCGGCCTCCTCCAGCGCCTGCACGGCGGCGGAGTAGCTGGCGGCGGCCTCGGCCGCGTCCTGTATCTGATGGCTCTGATCTGCGCTGACGATCCAGATGCTGGACAGCGTCATGGACACGGCCAGAAACAGACAGGCGAAACGTCGGGATACCATGGGTAAGACTTCCTTTCCATAAGGGGATTTTCTAACGACAAGAGATACTATACCACAATGGTTTCAAAAAAGCTACAAAAAATTACAGATTGGTAACAAAAGTTTTCAAAATGGTAAAAATTTACTGCCGTGTCACGCAAAACACGGCAGTAAGCTCGATATTCAGGACAAAATCCTCATTTCCGCAGGTCGGCGATGGCCTGGCCTGTGGCCAGGATGGACTCCCCGGCCCGGCGCACCCCGGCTCCGGCGGCCTTCATCAGCTCGTCCTTCACGTCCACCGCCAGACGGCGGAAGATCTCGGAGATGATCTTTTTCTTCTCCTCGTCGGCCCCGGCATACTCCCGCAGCAGGGCCGCTCCGGCGGCCAGACCGCCGCTGCGCAGGTCCTCCAGGGTCTTGGTGCGGCCGCCCCGGCTGAGGATGTCGAAAAACGCCCGGGAGAACTGCTCCCGCTCCTGGGGGCTCATGGAGCCGATCCACTCCCGCAGCACTCCGTCGGACAGCTGGCCCAGCTGGGACCGCTGGCCCAGGTGGACGAACCGGGGGCCCTCCACGCACCAGGACAGGGGCTCATGCTGCATAATGGACCGGGCGGTGCTGTCCACCACCTCATAGTCCTCGGCGTGCTCCAGCAGGACCCCCACGATGGAGGAGGCGGGGATATAGGTGAACAGCCGATCCGCCACCGCCTGATAGCTGGGGGTGTCCACCAGGTCCCGGCTGAAGCCCGGGCCATCGTTGTTATAGGCGGCGATAAGCCGCTTACGCTGGAGCTTTTCGTCCAGGTGCACCGCCGCCCAGGCGGCCAGATTGCCGCCCTTGGAGTGTCCGCCGATGCGCAGGGGCCGCCGGGGGCAGGCCCGGGCCACGGCCCCGGCATACTCCGCGGCCTTCACTTGGGCAGGGACGGCGGAAAGGAAGCTCATATTGAAGTCCTCCTGCCAGCCCACAATGGTCATGTCCGTGCCCCGGTAGGCGGCGTATACGCTGCCGTCCGGCAGCAGGAAGGACACGGCGGCAAACTGCATCTGCCGGTCCTCGTCGTGGAGGCTCTCAAAGGCGAACAGGGACACCTCCCGGAACCGGGGCGTCTCCGCCGCCTGGCGCATCAGGGGAATGTAGTCCAGGGTGGACAGGCCCAGCTGCTCGTCCTCCTCCGTCAGCAGGCGGCACACGTCCCCCATGGGCATGGCGTCCTGGGGGTCGAAGCTGCGCAGCCGGGGGATGTTCTCCAGCTTGATATAGGAAATGATGCACAGGAGCAGGTTGTCCACCTCGTTGAACCCGTCCTGGGCAAAGGTCAGGTCGCCCCGCCACCGGAGGTAGTCGGACACGGTGGCGCTGGCTTTCGTCTCGTCAGACATGGGGGGATACCTCCTATTTGGTTATTGCAAAGTCTTGCACCGCTCGTCGGTGTTGTGGATCACCTGGGCCACGCTCTGACCCAGGCCGGGATACCCGGCGGTCAGGGTGTCCGGGGTGATCTCCTGGACCTCCTCCGCTTGGCTCAGGGCCCGGCGGTACCGCACCTGGCTCATGGTCATGTCCGCCTGCACCAGGCCGCCGTCATAGTCCCCGGGAGACACGGCAAAGAAGTCCTCGTTGCCGCCGCCCCGGCGATACAGCTGCCGCAGCAGGCTGTACAGCGCCCCGCTGAGATAGTCCCCGGCGGCGGTGACGGCCTCCCGGCTGCCGGTTTTGCCCAGCTGGTCAAACAGGACCCCTGCGGTGTTCACCACCAGTTTTTTTTGCAGGGTGGCCATGATGCTGCCCCGCAGGCTGCCCTTTTCGCCGGAGGAGTCGTACACGTCCCCGGCCTCGATGATGGACCCGTCCCGGCTCAGGGTCCGGCCCAGCAGATAGTCCGCCGACACGTGGTAATAGTCGCACGCCCGGGTCACGAAGGCCAGGCCCGGCTCCCGGATGCCGTTTTCATAGTGGCTCAGCAGGGCCTGGCTGATGCCCAGCTCCGCCGCCGCCTTCCGCTGGGAAACGCCCTTCTCCTGCCGCAGCAGGCTCAGCGTGCGGGAAAAATCAGTTGCCATTCTCTCTCACCCATCTCTCTATTATATACAGGAAGTAGATTATACCGCACTTTATACAAAAAGTAAATCCCCATTTTCCGCCGGAGCCATATTTGTCTCCCACCCCTTTTCCCGGCAAATACCGGCGGATTTTCCGGAATTTACCGGGATTTAAATATGAAAAAGCTGTTAATTCCCGTGAAATCCCTTGACGGATGGGGGAAAACCATGTATCATATATTTTTGTAACGAATTTGTAACTTTTTGAGGCAACCTGATTATGAAACAAGACCTTATGCATAAAGACGTCAACGACGTCAACATCACGCCGGAGGAGCGGCGCAGCATCTGGCAGCTCTGGCGGCAGAATCTGAAGGACTGGGCCTGGTACATCCGGGAAAATCCCGACTGGCTGGACCTGGACATCCAGACCGCCGTGAAGCGCCACGTCATCGCCCCCCTGCGGGAGGGCTGGCATCGCCTGCGGAGCCTGGCCCACCAGAAAAAGCGCCGGGAGTTTCCGGAGTCCGAAAACCGCCTGGCCCAGCTGCTGCTGTTCGCCTGGGGCAGTATGCCCCGGATGGGCGCGGGCCTGCGGGAGCGGTTTGCCCTGCGCCGCAAGCACAGCATCCGCCGCAGCGGCAGCATCCGGGGCCTGCTGGAGCGGCTGCACCTGCACCCGGCCATCTTCCTGGGCACCTGCGTCACGGCGGCGGCGGTGATCGTGCTGCTGTCGGTATACACCATCGGCACCACCGTTCGCTATGACGGCATCAACCTGGGCACCGTGGGCTCCCGCCGGACGGTGGACCAGGCGGTGCAGCAGCTGGAGACCGTCACCCGCCAGACCTTAGAGGACCAGGACTACGCCATCGACACCGCCCTGCTGTCCACCCAGACCCATGTGGTCCCCCGCCGGGACCTGGAGAGCCGGGAGGAGTTCGCCGAGAACCTGACGGACCAGATCGGCGACGTCACCTATGGCTATACCCTGTATGTAGACGGCGAGGCCGTGGCCGCCACCACCTACGCCGGAGCCATTGATCAGCTGCTGGAGCAGATGAAGGCGGGCTATATCACCGAGAACACCGTGGACTGCAGCTTTGTGGAAAACGTGGAGATCAAGGAGGGCTATGTGGACAGCTCCCTGATCTCCAACCTGGGCTATATCGCTGAGAAGCTCAACGCCACCAAGGAGGGGGCCGTGGTATACACCGTGAAGCCCGGCGACGTGTGGTCCGCCATCGCCGAGGACAACGGCATGACCAACCAGCAGCTGCTGACCCTGAACCCCGGCTATGACATCGCCGTGCTCCACGCCGGGGACCAGCTGACCATCTCCAACGCCGTGCCCTACCTGACGGTGGTGGCCGTGGAGCGGCAGAACTACATCCGTGACCTGCCCTATACCATCACCTACCGGGACGACGCCAGTATGTACCAGGGCGACACCAAGGTGCTGTCCAAAGGCGTGTACGGCAAGGCGGACGTCACCGCCAACGTGACCATCATCAACGGCGAGGAGACCGCCCGGGAATATGTGGCCTCCGTGACCCTGTCCCAGCCTGTGGCCGAGGTCCAGGCCCGGGGCACCAAGGTCCGGCCCACCTGGTTCCCCACCGGCAGCTTCCGCTGGCCCTGCTACGGCGTTATCACCTCCTACTTCGGCCCCCGCCGGGCCAGCGTGGCCGGCGCCTCCACCTATCATGAGGCCCTGGATATCGCCAACAGCTATGGCACCGCCATTTACGCCGCTGACGGCGGCACCGTGACCCTGGCCGGGTGGTACGGCGGCCTGGGCTACTGCGTGAAGATCGACCACGGCAACGGCTTCGTCACCACCTATGGCCACAACAGCTCCCTGCTGGTGTCTGTGGGCCAGCATGTGTACAAGGGCCAGCAGATCGCCCGCATGGGCTCCACCGGCATCAGCAGCGGCCCCCACTGCCACTTCGCCGTGACCCGCAACGGCACCCTGGTGGACCCGCTGAACTACCTGCCGTAAAAAAATCAAAGCTCCGGGATGAGGTTCTCATCCCGGAGCTTTTGCATGGCAATTATTCCTTGTCCTGGGAGTCCTCCGGCTGGGGGTCCTCCTGGGGCTTTTCTTCCGGCTTGTCCTCCGGCTTGTCCTCCGGCTTGTCCTCCGGCTTGTCCTCCGGCTGGCTGTCGAAGTCCGGCATGGGGATGGGCTCCGACACGATGTTGATGTGCTTGGCGGGGGCCTCGATCACGTCCGGGGTGGAGGGGCGGAACAGCTTCTGATCCTCCTCCCGGGTGGCGCCGTAGTTGTCCACGGTCTCCGGGTCCCGGCCCTCGATGATGGCCATCATCTCCTGACCGGTGATGGTCTCCTTCTTCAGCAGATACGCCGCGATCTTGTCCAGCAGTTCCCGGTTTTCGCTGAGGATCTGCTTGGCGTCCTGATGACACTGACGGATGATGGCGATGGTGGCCCGGTCCGCCGCGGCATAGGTCTCCTGGGCGCAGGTCATGGAGTAGCCGCCGTCCAGATACTGGCTCTGGACGGTGCCCAGGGCCATCATGTCGAACTCCTCGCACATACCGAACCGCGCCACCAGGTTCCGGGCCATCTCCGTGGCCCGCTCGATGTCGTTGGCGGCGCCGGAGGTCATGGTGTTGCACACGATCTCCTCCGAGGAGCGGCCGGCAAGCAATGTGCGGATCTCCGCCAGGATGTCCTCCTTGGACATGAGGAACTTCTCCTCCTCCGGCAGGTGCAGGGTATAGCCCAGGGCGCCCTGGGTATGGGGCACGATGGTGATCTTGCTGACGGGCTGGGCATTCTTCTGCTTGGCCGCCACCAGAGCGTGGCCCACCTCGTGATAGGCGATGATGCGCTTTTCCTCCTGGGTGATGACGGTGCCCTTCTTCTCGGAGCCTGCGATGACCGTTTCAAAGGCGGCCAGCAGGTCGTTCTGGTTCACGGCCTTGCGGCCCTTGCGCACGGCCCGCAGGGCCGCCTCGTTCACCAGGTTGGCCAGGTCCGCGCCTACGCACCCGGCGGTGGCCTGGGCGATCTTGTCCAGATTCACGTCCTCCGCCAGGCGGATGTTCCGGGTGTGGACCTGCAGGGTGGCAAGTCTGCCCGCCAGGTTGGGCCGGTCCACGGTGATGCGCCGGTCGAAGCGGCCAGGACGCAGCAGGGCCTTGTCCAGCACCTCCGGCCGGTTGGTGGCCCCCAGAACGATGACGCCCTTGCTGGGGTCGAAGCCGTCCAGCTCCGCCAGCAGCTGGTTCAGGGTCTGCTCCCGCTCGTCGTTGCCGCCGAAGCGGCCGCCGTCACGGGATTTGCCGATGGTGTCGATCTCGTCGATGAAAATGATGCAGGGAGCCACCTTGGCGGCCTCCTTGAACAGGTCCCGGACCCGGGACGCGCCCACGCCCACGAACATCTCCACAAAGTCGGAGCCGGAGATGGAGAAGAAGGGCACGTTGGCCTCACCGGCCACGGCCTTGGCCAGCAGGGTCTTGCCGGTACCCGGGGAGCCCACCAGTAGCGCGCCCTTGGGCAGCTTCGCGCCGATGGCGGTGTATTTGCCGGGATTGTGGAGGAAGTCGATGATCTCCTCCAGGGACTCCTTGGCCTCGTCCTGACCGGCCACGTCCTTGAAGGTGACACCGGTCTGCTTTTCCATATACACCTTGGCGTTGGACTTGCCCACGTTGCCGATGCCGCCGATGCCGCCGCCGTTTTTGGACACGATCCGCATCACCAGCACGATCAGCCCCATGGTCAGCAGCATAGGCAGAATGTACATCACCAGGATGTCCCCCAGGACGCTCCAGGAGCTCTTGACGGGGCTGGAATACTCCACGCCGTGCTCATCCAGCAGGGGAAGCAGCCGGGTGTCCGTCAGATAGGTGGTGTACAGGGTGATGGGGTTCTTCTCGCTCTGGGTATAGGTCCGGGGCTGCTGATTCTTGCTGGACGACTCCTGGGTATAGGTATAGCCGTCCACCGGGGTGGCATACAGCACGCCGTCCTTCAGCTCGATCTTCTTGATCTGGTCCTCTTCCACCAGGTTCATCATCTGGCTGTAGGTGATCTCGAAGCTCTTGCCGCCGCTGGTCATGGCCAGAATGTAGTTGAACACCAGGGTCAGCACCAACGCCCAGCCGATCAGGGAGAGGACACTGCGCAGATTCCGGTTGTTCTTCTTGTTTCCGCCGTTGTTTCCGCCGTTTCTGTTGTTTGAGTCCATCTTGGTCTCCTTCCGTCAAAAAAACTGCCCTCAGCCTGGCCGCCTCCGGGCAGAAAACCTTTAGTGTTCTTGCAGTATACCATAAAACAAACCCCGTCACAAGCGGAGAATGACGGCTTTTGTGTTAATTTTCTATGAATCTCCGGCAAAGGCATTTCCGACAAGCGGGCAGGCTCCCCGGACGATTTTCGCCCGGGGAGCCCGTTTATCGTATTCAGTCCTCCCGGCCTGCGTGGCGGCAGGAGGTCCGGAAGGTGGACCCCCATGCGTTCTTCATGGTCCAGGAGGGGGTACATACCCTGGGCAACTTCAAGCGGCACCTGAACCCCTGACGGAAAAAACCGTCCCGGTACAGAGCGGGACGGCCCGGAAAACCGGCGGTTTGTCCCGGGACAAAGGCGAGAAAAGGCGGGACGCCCAAGGCTGTGGAAATGCTTTGGGCGTCCCACTGTTTTTTGAACCTATTCGCCTAAAATTTCGGCAAAAATTCCAATGCTGTCTGCTCCGGCGTCATAGACTTTTCCGCCGGACTGGGTCAGGGGCAGGGTCAGGGTCACGGCGCTGCCGCTGCTGTCCGTGAAGGTCAGCTCCATGGACATGGCGCCGGGGGTGGTGACGGAGGCGTCCGTGGGAACAAATTCCAGGCTCCGGGCGGCGTCGGTCATGGCCCGGACCTGGGCCGGGTCGGTGCAGGTAACGGTTTTTCCGGCGTAGGTAACGGTGACGGCGGTCACCGAATCGCCGGGCAGCGGCACAGCCGCCGGGGCGGCGCAGGCCGAAAGCGTCAGGCACAGCGCCAACAGAAGGGGCAAGAGCTTTTTCATGGTCCGTCTCCTCCTTAACTGAGCCACATCATTCTAAAAACACTGCCTGTTCCAATATCAGATGCGGATACATAAACTCCGTTGCTCCCCCACCCATTGTTAACGAGATAATATGTGGTAGTGCTGTAAGCGGAAGCATCTTGATTTATACTACTTACAGGTGGACTTTCTCTTTCTTGGTATCCGTAACACAATACGATATGGGTGCTCGAAGAGCTTGCAGAGCTATCAATTCCTCTTGTATAAATCGTAAGCAAAACAGGCGCTGTTCGGACATGGCTCTTCACCTTTGCTTCTGTGATTAACGATGTAGACACCGTAAATGTTGTAACATCGCTTCTATAAAGGTAAATCTGCAATCCAGAGTATGTTACACCGTTCTTAGTGTGCACACCTGCGGCATCGTTCAGAGTCAGTGGCCCATTATAGATGTAGTGCGATGAGTCTAAAGTGCTTCTGAGTCCGGAAGCAGTTGAAACCGATCCGCTATACACATCGGCCCCACGCCTGTCTTTGTAATACTGAAGAAGGTTGGTAATTCCTGTAATTGTGCAGTAATTATTGCCTATTGCTGCCACATAATTTACGGGTGCCGCTAAAGAAAATGTCGCACCTTGTGGCAGAGTAGTATTTTCAGAGTCTACAGTACTTATGGCAATATCATTTTTAAACGGTAGACTATACGACGGGTATGCATCGGGCAATACAAAATTTTCAGCGGCGGACAAATCGGTAAAGCAATTATTTGCCTCATCCTTCTGATAGAAGAATAGTGGTCCGCCATAATATATGCGATTGTCCGGGTTGACATCTTTGATATCAAAGGGCAAGTCGTTAAGCGAATACTCAATAACGTGTCCATCTTTATAGCTTACTACAATGTAACCGCCGCCGGAGATGGTATAAAGCAATGCTTCAATATCATCATCTGCATTGTAAAGACAGCACACTGGGATAAGAGAGGCATTGATTCCCGATTCCGAAAGAAAGAGGACAGTATTGTCCTCGATATGACTAATTCTTGTCGCTGAAAGCATGACCTTAGCTGACATATCTTCTCGACAACTGTTTTTTTGGATGCCTACATTGTCCACCGCGAATGCGGTCGTTGAAAATGAAAGGGTAGCGACGATCAATAAAACTGCTATAATAGTTCGCTTCACAGAAATCCTCCTTTCATCATGGCTTCGTGCTACGTCTGAACGGCAACAACAGCTTTATTAAACTGCATTGGAACCACCTCCAAAAATTTATGTAATTATTTATATAATTACTGTATAAATTATCACAGATTTTGATTTATTTGTCAATACACTTGGCGCAAAAATGTATTATATATATAGTGGAAAACGCTGTTTTAAAAGAACAAGAAGCGAGAGGAAAGAAAACCTCTCGCTTTTGTACGTTTAACCTTATTCTGCCCGGTTGGCGTGGCGGCAGATGGCCTGGAAAGTCTCCTGGCTGATGTCGTGCTCGATTTTGCAGGCATCGGCCTCGGCGGTCTCCGGGTCCACCCCCAGATGGATCAGAAACCGGGTCAGGGTCTTGTGCCGGTCCAGCATGCTGGCGGCAATGGCCATGCCTGCGTCCGTCAGGGTGATGAGCCCCTCCTTGTCCATGGTGATATAGCCGCTCTCCCGCAGGCGCTTGGTGGCGTAGCTGACGCTGGGCTTTGTCACGCCCAGATACTCCGCAATGTCAATGGAGCGAATGTAGCCATGCTTCTCCTTCATCATCAGCATGGTTTCCAGGTAATCCTCCGAGGCTCTTAAGATCTGCATGGCAAACAGTACCAACCTTCCAGTAAGATTATATATAGGTTAGCATATTTTAACCAAAATTGCAAGGAAGAAAAATTTTTCGCCAAAAGGGGTTGACAAGAAATGTTAGAGGTGTTAAACTATCCAGCGGTTAAGGGAGCTTAACCTTTTTCTTGGCAAAGAGGTTAAGGCAGATTAACCATTCATTTTTCACGATCGGTTAGCGACCCCTAACCGCTATCACAGGGAGGGAAGCAGCAATGATGCCGCTGACATTAGCCAACATGGGCGAAGAAAATCTCATCCACCGGGTGGGCGGCAGCCCCGAGGTGAAAAAGCATCTGGAGGACCTGGGCTTTGTGGCCGGGGGCACCGTCACAGTGGTGGCGGCCCTGGGCGGAAACGTCATCGTCAAGGTCAAGGAGGCCCGCATCGCCATCAGCGAGGAAATGGCCCGAAAGATCATGATCTGAGAAACTAAAATACATAAAAGGAGAGAATCCACATGAAAACACTGCGCGACGTGAAAATCGGCGAGACGGTCCAGGTGGTGAAGCTCCACGGGGAGGGCCCCGTGAAGCGCCGCATCATGGACATGGGCATCACCCGGGGCACCCAGGTGTTTGTCCGGAAGGTGGCCCCTCTGGGCGACCCCATGGAAGTCACCGTCCGGGGCTATGAGCTGAGCCTGCGGAAGGCCGACACCGAAATGATCGAAGTGGAATAAGTTCCCGGAAAGGAGATACGAGAATCATATGGATAAGCAGATCAAAATTGCCCTGGCGGGCAACCCGAACTGCGGTAAAACCACCCTGTTCAACGCCCTCACCGGCTCCAACCAGTTCGTGGGCAACTGGCCCGGCGTCACCGTGGAGAAGAAGGAGGGCAAGCTGAAGAAGCACGATGACGTGGTCATCATGGACCTGCCCGGCATCTACTCCCTGTCCCCCTACACCCTGGAGGAGGTGGTGGCCCGGAATTACCTGATCGGCGAACGCCCCGACGCCATCCTGAACATCATTGACGGCACCAACCTGGAGCGCAACCTGTACCTGACCACCCAGCTGACGGAGCTGGGCATTCCCGTGGTCATCGCCGTGAACATGATGGACGTGGTCCGCAAGAACGGCGACCAGATCAACGTCAAGGAGCTGTCCCGCCAGCTGGGCTGCGAGATCGTGGAGATCTCCGCTCTGAAGGGCGACGGCGTGATGGACGCCGCCGAGGCCGCCGTGAAGGCCGCCAAGGGCCAGACCAAGACCATCCCCATGCACACCTTCTCCGGCCCCGTGGAGCACGCCATTGCCCACATTGAGGAGGCCGCCGTCCACACCCTGCCCGAGGAGCAGCAGCGCTGGTATGCCATCAAGATCTTCGAGCGGGACGACAAGGTGCTGCAGAAGCTCAGCATCCCCGCCGACGTGATGCAGCACATTGAGCAGGACATCCAGGCCGCCGAAAAGGAGCTGGACGACGACGCCGAGAGCATCATCACCAACGAGCGCTATGTTTACATCGCCGAGATCATCAAGAGCTGCTACAAGCAGAAGCGCAAAGGCCAGCTGTCCACCTCCGACAAGATCGACAAGGTGGTCACCAACCGCTGGCTGGGCCTGCCCATCTTCGCCGTGGTGATGTTCCTGGTTTACTGGATCGCCATGGTAGCCGTGGGCGCTCCCGCCACCGACTGGGCCAACGACGGCGTGTTCGGCGACGGCTGGCACCTGCTGGGCATCGGCAGCAAGGAGTATAACGCCGTCAACGACGATTACACCGCTGCCATCCAGGCTGTGGACGCCTTCCTGGGCACGGAGATCGACCCCGAGGCCGAGGACTTTGACGCCCAGGCCCTGCTGGCCCAAATGCAGAGCTTCCAGCCCAGCTCCTCCACCGCCACCGTGGACGTGGAGGACGAGGAGACCCTGGCCATCAACACCATGACCGCCTACTATGACGCCCTGCCCAAGGGCGCGGACAAGATGGACGACGTGGTGCAGATGACCTTTGTGGACGCCGTGAAGTATCTCACTGAAAACGGCTTTGACGCCCCCGACCCCGCCGACTACGGCGTGTGGGTCCCCGGTATCCCCGTGCTGGTCAGCAATGGTCTGGAGTCTGCCGGCGCCGCCGACTGGCTCAGCGGCCTGATCAATGACGGCATCGTGGCCGGTGTGGGCGCGGTGCTGGGCTTCGTGCCCCAGATGCTGGTTCTGTTCCTGATGCTGGCCTTCCTGGAGGCCTGCGGCTATATGGCCCGTATCGCCTTCGTGCTGGACCGCGTGTTCCGCAAGTTCGGCCTGTCCGGCAAGTCCTTCATCCCCATGCTCATCGGCGTGGGCTGCGGCGTGCCCGGTATCATGGCTTCCCGTACCATCGAAAATGAACGCGACCGCCGGATGACCGTTATGACCACCACCTTCATCCCCTGCGGCGCCAAGGTCCCCTTCATCGCCATGATCGCAGGCGCCATCTTCGGCGGCAGCGCATGGGTCTCCACCTCCGCTTACTTCATCGGCATGGCCGCCATCATCGTCTCCGGCATCATGCTGAAGAAGACCAAGATGTTCGCCGGTGATCCCGCTCCCTTCGTCATGGAGCTGCCCGCCTATCACTGGCCCACCCTGGGCAACGTCCTGCGCAGCATGTGGGAGCGGGGCTGGAGCTTCATCAAGAAGGCCGGCACCATCATCCTGCTTTCCACCATCTTCGTGTGGTTCACCACCTACTTCGGCTGGGTGGACGGCACCTTCCGTATGCTGGACGAGAGCGAGATCCAGAGCTCCATCCTGGCTGCCATCGGCGGCGTCATCGCCTGGATCTTCAAGCCCCTGGGCTGGGGCAACTGGCAGGCTGCCGTGGCCTCCATCACCGGCCTTGTGGCCAAGGAGAACATCGTGGGCACCCTGGGCATCCTGTATGGCGGCGGCGACGGCACCGTGTATCAGAACATCGGCGCGGCCTTCACCGGCATCAGCGGCTTCAGCTTCCTGGTGTTCAACCTGCTGTGCGCTCCCTGCTTCGCCGCCATCGGCGCCATCAAGCGGGAGATGAACAACCGCAAGTGGACCTGGTTCGCCATCGGCTATCAGTGCGGCTTTGCCTATCTCATCAGCCTGATGATCAACCAGTTCGGCGGCCTGTTCACCGGCAGCGTCAATGTCATCGGCCTGATCTTCGCCCTGGCGGCCCTGGCCCTGATGGTCTATATGCTGGTGCGCCCCTATAAGGAGGCCACCAAGCTCAGCGCCACCGTCTGATCTGTTCCAACCCATCTTACGACATTTTCCGAAAAGGAGTGAAATTCCATGCTGCATTGGATCAGCGCCAATCTCTCCACCATTCTCATCACCCTGGTCCTTATTGCCATTGTAGTCCTTATCATCCGCAGTCTGATCCGCCAGAAAAAGCAGGGAAAGTCCTCCTGCGGCGCGGGGTGCGCCCACTGCGCCATGCATGGCCAGTGCCACCGCAGCCAGCCGTGACCTGATCCCCGGGGGAGACGTGGGCAGCTCCGCGTCTCCCCCTCCCTTTCACCCAGGAGGTTAGATATGTCTAATTGCCCACAGGCCATGACCCCGGCCTCCATCCGATATCTGCTGGTGCTGGACGATCTGTGCCGGGAGGGCAAGGGCGTCCGCTCGGTGGAGATCGCCGCCCGGATGAACGTGTCCAAGCCCAGCGCCCACTCCATGCTCCAGAATCTCTGTCAGGCGGGCCTGGTGGAAAAGGAGCGCTATGGCACGGTGTTCCTGACGCCGGAGGGCCGCCGGGCTGCCGCGGAATACGCCGCGTGCTTCGGCCCCCTGTGCCGCCGGATGCAGCAGGCCCTGGGCCTGGAGGAGGACGCCTGTCAGACGGCGGTCTGCGCCATCCTGGCCCAGTCCCAGGACCGGCTGCCCCAGCTCCGGGACCGCCTGCTGTCGGCGGAGCAATAGCCCCGCCGGAAAAACAACCCATTTCCTCAAGGAGATATAACGCTATGATCGAAACCATTGTCCAGGTGGACGGCATGATGTGCGGCATGTGCGAAGGTCACATCAACGACGCCGTCCGCAGCCATTTCCAGGTGAGGAAGGTGTCCTCGTCCCACACCAAGGGCCAGACCGTGATCCAGTCCCAGGAGCCCCTGGACCGGGAGCAGCTGGTCCGGGTCATCAACGACACCGGCTATCAGGCCGGGGAGGTGGTGTCCCGTCCTCTGGAAAAGCGGGGCCTGTTGGGCCGCCTGAAAAAGTGACCATGGAGTCCTGTCTGCATGATGCCGCGCCGCTGCCGGAGCACACCGTCCGCCGGGAAACCCCGGACGGGGGCCAGGCGGCGGTGACGCTTTATCCGGTGTTTCCCGGCATCGACATCCGCTATCACGATGTCCATGCCGCCTCCTGTCCCTTGGAGCCCGCCGCCCCGGGGGTGCTGGAGATCAGCCACTGCCGGGAGGGGCGCATGGAGTACCGCCTGGGGAGCCGGTATTTCTATCTGGCCCCGGGGGACCTGTCCGTGGCCCGGCAGGACGTGCTGCCCACCCTGGCCGCCTTTCCCACCGGCCATTACCACGGCATCACCGTTACCGTGGACCCGGGGCTGGCGCCCCGGTGCCTGTCCTGCTTTTTAGAGGACGTGGAGGTGCAGCCCGCCGCCCTGGCGGAGAAATTCTGCGCCGCCGGGGGGTATTTTGCCGCCCGGTCCTCCCGGCGGGTGGAGCACGTGTTTTCGGAGCTGTATCAGGTGCCGGAGGACCTGCGCCGGGGGTATCTGAAGGTGAAGATCCTGGAGCTGCTGCTGTTCCTCAGCGCCTTAGAGGTGCCCGCCCAGCCCCAGGCGGCTGCGCCGGGCCTTTCCCGGGGACAGGTGTCCCTGGCCAGAAAGACGGCGGACTATCTGCTGGCCAACACCGAGAGCAAGGTGACGGTGCAGGAGCTGTCCCGGCATTTCGGGGCCTCCGCCGCCCAGATCCAGGCCAGCTTCCGGGGGGTCTATGGCCGCAGTCCCGCCGCCTGGCTGCGCCTGCAGAAGATGCACGGCGCGGCGGAGCTGCTGCGGTCCACGGACCGGACGGTGCTGGACATCGCCGGACAGTTCGGCTATGACAACGCCAGCAAATTCGCCCGGGCCTTCCGGGACGTCATCGGCGTGTCCCCCAACGAGTACCGCAGCGGCCTGGATCAGGACTCCTGCGCGCCATAAATCAAAACCTCCGGCATTGCCGGAGGTTTTGATTTTATCGGCACAGATAGGAGAACCAGCCCTCGCTGCTGCGTGTCTCGGCAATGGTCCAGCCGTTATCCCGCAGGCACTGGGCCACATCCTCCGCCCGGTCGTCGATGATGCCGGAGCACAGGAAGATGCCCCCCTCCTTTACCAGGGGCCGCACCGTGGAGGCCAGGGCCTTGATGACGTCGGCCACGATGTTGGCCACCACCACGTCATAGGGGCCGCCCAACTCCTGCCGCAGGGCCTGGTCCGTTACCACATCGCCCCAGCGGACGGTGTAGCGGTCCCGGCCCACGCCGTTGAGGGCGGCGTTTTCATAGGCCACGTCCATGCACTTTTCGTCAATGTCGCAGGCCACGGCCCGGTCCGCCCCCAGCAGCAGGGCGGCAATGGACAGAATGCCGCTGCCGCAGCCCAGGTCCAGCACCGTCTGGCCGCCGGTGATATGCTTTTCCAGGGCCGTCAGGCACAGGCGGGTGGTGGCGTGGCTGCCGGTGCCGAAGGTGAGGCCCGGATTCAGCCGCAGGGCCACCCGGTCCTCCGGCACGCCGGTGCTCTCCCACTCCGGGATGACGATCAGCCGGTCGCCGATCTCCATGGGCTTGTAAAACTGCTTCCAGTTGTTCTCCCAGTCGGCGTCCTCCATGTTCTCCATGGTCAGCAGCAGCCGGCCGTATTCGGGGTGCTCCTGCTTCACCCGGGACAGGGCCATGCGGACCTGAGCCAGGGTGTTGTACCCGTCGGGACTGTCCTCCAGATAGAAGGTGATGCGGCACAGGCCCTTTTTCTCCTGCATCAGCTGGTCGTCCACATAGTCCCAATAGGCGTGGTTGTGCTCCAGAAAGTCCTGGAAATCCCCCTCGTCGTCAATGACCAGGCCGGTGATGCCCAGGTCCTCCAGCAGTGCGCTGACGGGCTCCAGCCCGGCGGGGGCGGCGTCGATCTTCAGCTCCAGCCACTTCATGCTCAGCGCTCCGTTCCCACAAAGAACAGGCCCATGGTGTTGGGGCCGGTATGGCTGCCGATGACAGGGCCGATGTAGTTGATATACACCTCTTTGACGCCGTAGCGCTGCTTGAGCTGGGCGGCCACGGTCTCCGCCTCCGCCTGGCAGTCCGCCTGGCAGATGAACATCACCTGATCCTGCAGGTCAATGCCCAGACGGCCCACGGTGTCGATGAGGGTGTTCAGGCTGCTCTTGCGGCCCCGGGCCTTGCCCACCACCGTCAGCTTGCCCTCGTCGGAGGTGTGCATGATGGGCTTGATGGACAGCATGGTGCCCACCAGCGCCGTGGCGGCGGACACCCGGCCGCCCTTTTTCAGATAGTTCAGGTCGTCCACGGTGAACCAGTGGCAGACATGGAGCTTGTTTTCCTCCACCCAGTCCCCCAGCTGGTCCAGGGTCAGGTTCTCCTCCAGCTTCTTGTGGGCGGTCAGGTACATCAGCAGGCCCTGGCCCAGGGAGGCGCTCAGGGAGTCGATGACCCGGATGCGCCCCTCCGGATACTTGGCCTGGACGCTTTCCGCCGCGATGCAGGCGGACTGATAGGTGGTGGACAGGGCCGAGGAGAAGCTGATGCACAGGATATCCTTCCCCTGCTCCAGAATGGCGGACATGGCGTCCTCAAACTGGCCCACGTTGACGGCGGAGGTGGTGGCCATTTTGCCCGCCCGGATCCGCCGGTAAAATTCCTCGTTGCTGATGGCCGCGCCATCCAGGGTGTTGGGATAGTCCTGCCCGTCCATGTGCATGGTCAGGGGCAGCACCTCCAGCTGCAGGTCCTTTGCCATCTGGTCCGGCAGGTCGCAGCAGCTGTCGGTCATGAGAACATATTCGCGCATGGGAAAAACCTCCTTGGAAGGTATAGTTTTCGCGTTTTCTCGACATCTAATATACCATATTAGAACTCGCAAGGAAAGATGATTTTTAAAGTTTACAATTTGTTCACAATTAACAAGGCACAAAAAACGCAGGACCCGGCAGCCCTGCGGTGTTTTTTGCGGTCCGCCGCCCGGCAGCGGCGGACCATTTGTAAGAGAGAAAAACTTGGAGGGTATATGCGGAATGGAAAAGGATGGAAAAGCGAATTTGCGTTACAGCAGCTTGCACAGCAGGTCCAGCTCCACGAAAGCCAGAACCGGCATCAGAAACGCCAGCACCACCGTCAGGCCATAGAAGTGGCCGGTGGCCGTGCTCACCAGCGTGAGTGCCATCAATACAGAAGCAACAACGGCTGCAACTACCATACCGGTGCGATTCGTCTTAGTCATTTGAGAACACTCCTTTCTGCTGTTCCCGCGCCGCGTCCGGTGCGGTTCCCCTTCGGGCGAGTGATAAGATAACACGAAAAAAGGGATTTGTAAAATCGGTTCTTTTCCCTTATAATATAGGTCGCAATCTATAATTCCAGGAGGGCTCCGACATGACGGATATGGAGATCGAAACCTTTCTGACGGTGCTGCGCAGCGGGTCCATGACCGCCGCCGCCCAGGCGCTTTATATCACCCAGCCCACCCTTTCCGCCCGGCTCCAGACCCTGGAGGACGAGGTGGGGACGCCGCTGTTTGTCCGGGGCAAGGGCCTGCGGCGGCTGGAGCTGACGGAGGCGGGAACCCGGTTTCTGCCCCTGGCCCAGCGGTGGCAGCGGCTGATGGCCGAGATGCACGGCATTGCCGCCGCCGAGGCCCGGACCCACTTTCGCATCGGCGCTGCCTACACCGCCAACCAATATGTGCTGCCGCCGGTATACAAGCGGTTTCTGGAGCGGGACCTGCCGGTGGCTCTGCGGGTGGAGACCCTGTCCAGCCAGCAGGCCCAGGAGGCCGTTACCCGCCGGGAGCTGGACATGGCCATTGTGGAGGACGACGTGGGCTTCAACCCGGAACTGCAGGTGACGCCCCTGTTCCGGGAGTCGTTCTATATGATCTGCTCCGAGGGCAGCGACTATCCGGAGCTGGTGAACCCCCACGACCTGGACATGTCCCAGGAGATCAACGTGTCCCAGCGGCGGGAGGTGCAGGTGTGGAACGACTATTGGTTCGGGTCCGATGCCCGGCCCCTGCTGAACACCGACACCATGCAGCTGGCGGATGCGTGGCCCCCTACCAGCCGGGTGTGGGCGGCGGCCCCGGCCATTGCCGCCGAGCACATGCGCCGGGCGGGCCGGGCCAAGATCTGCCGCTTCACCGCCCCGCCGCCGGACCGTATCAGCTATCTCATCGCCCCCCGGGCGGTGGAGCTGCCCCGGGAGGCGGCCCTGTTTCTGGAGGACCTGCGCTGGGAGCTGCAGCAGCACCCGGACGTGACCATCTATTTCTGACCGCACTCAGCTTGTCAAAAAAATCTTTTTTGACAAGCTGGAAAATGTGGAAAATTGGTAGCCAGATGGGAAAGAGTATGCTATAATTCATATATTATGTATCTGCCAGAATCGAGGCTTTCGCATATGAACCGGCAATATCCCTGTCTGGAAATCAGCCGCAGCCGCCTGCGGCACAATATGGAGGAGGTCATCTCCCGCTGCACCGCCCGGGGCATCCAGGTGTGCGGCGTCATCAAGGGGTGCAGCGGCCTGCCGGAGGTGGGCCGTATGTTCCGGGACTGCGGGGCCACCCAGCTGGCCAGCAGCCGCCTGGAGCAGATCGTCCGCTGCCGCCGGGCCGGGGTGCCGGGGCCGTATATGCTGCTGCGGATCCCCATGGAAAGCGAGCTGGAGGACGTGGCCCGGTGGTGCGACTATTCTCTGGAGAGCGAGCGGGCCACGCTGGACGCCCTGGAGGAGGCCTGCGCCCGGCAGGGAGCTGTCCACAAGGCCGTGATCATGGCGGACCTGGGGGACCTGCGGGAGGGCTTCTGGGACCAGGACGAGATGGTGCGGGTGTGCGTCCATGTGGAGCGGGACCTGCCCCATGTGGAGCTGGCAGGCGTAGGCGTGAACCTGGGGTGCTACGGCTCCATCCAGCCCACGCCGGAGAATCTGGGCCAGCTGGTACATATCGCCCGGCGGGTGGAGGACACCATCGGCCGGAAGCTGGAGATCGTGTCCGGCGGAGCCACCAGCTCCTTCACCCTGGTCCACTGGGGCACCATGCCGGAGGGCATCAACCACCTGCGCATCGGCGAGGGTATCTTAGTGGCCAAGGATTTACAGGTGGACTGGGGCATTCACGACATGGACTATCTGCGGATGGACTGCATGACCCTGCGGGCCCAGATCGTGGAGGTGAAGAACAAGCCCACACACCCGGTGGGACCCATTATGGTGGACTGCTTCTGCAACCGGCCCACCTATGAGGACCGGGGCATCCGCCGCCGGGCCATTGCCGGCATCGGCCGGGCCGACGTGGGGGATATCATGATGCTGCATCCCCGGACGCCGGGTATGACGGTGGTGGGCGGCTCGTCGGACCACTGCATCCTGGACGTGGAGGACTGCGACCCCTGCCCGCAGGTGGGAGATATCGTGGATTTCGATGTGATCTACCTGACCATGCTGTATGCCAGCGCCCGGGAGGACGTGACCGTGAAATTTGTGGACTAATTATAATAATAGGAGGATAGATTTTTGGATAACGAAGGATTGATGATTTTCATTTTCCAGGCCATCATTGCGCTGTTTGCGTTTTTCGTGGTGGCCCCCTGCGTGCTCAATGCCGTCAGCCTGTTCACGGTGCAGAAGCGCTTCGCTAAGACCATGATCGACCTGGGCGTGGTGCAGGCGGACGTGGTGCACAAGCTCCACCCCAAAAAGGAGATCGCCGGGGTCATCATCTCCCTGGTGGTGGCGGCAGCCTTTGGCTACGGCGTGTGGCGGCAGGCCCCCATCAGCTATCTGTCCGGCGGTCTGCCCCTGGTGGTGGGCTTCCTGAAATACCGCCAGATCGTCCAGTTCAACAGCCTGACGGTGAAGCGGTTCCAGAACACCTATCAGGGCCAGATGGACGTGAAGAAGTACAACGACTATGTGAACAAGACCTTCTGAGTGCCAAAAGAGGACGGGGCAGCGCCCCGTCCTCTTTTCCTCGAAAAACCCCCGGTTTGTTCACAAAATCCTGTTGATTTTCGCGGGACGGCGTGGTATCATATCCCAAAATTCCGGGGATTCGGCCCCGGCTGACGCAGGAGGACGGCATATGAAAGAAGTAAAGCCCCCGAAAAAACCGTTGATCTATTATTACGGCGTCGCCCTGGTGGTGCTGCTGCTGATCAACTTTCTGCTGGTGCCCCTGGTGGCCCGGCACGCGGTGCAGGAGGTGGACTACGGCACCTTCATGACCATGACCGAAAACAAGGAGATCGGCCAGGTGGAGGTGGAGGACAACCAGATCATCTTCACCAACAAGGACGGCAGCAAGGTCTATAAAACCGGGCCCATGAACGACCCGGACCTGACCCAGCGGCTGTATGACGCCGGAGCGGAGTTCACCCGGGACATCGTGGAGGAGACATCGCCCCTGCTGAGCTTTGTGCTGACGTGGATCCTGCCCATCATCATCTTCATCGCCATCGGCCAGCTGGTGACCAAGAAGCTGACGGACCGGGCCGGAGGCCCCGGCTCCATGATGTTCGGCGCGGGGAAATCCAACGCCAAGATCTATGTGCAGTCCACCCAGGGCATCCACTTTGCCGACGTGGCCGGCGAGGATGAGGCCAAGGAGAACCTGCAGGAGATCGTCAACTATCTCCATGACCCCGGCAAGTATCAGGAGATCGGCGCATCCATGCCCAAGGGCATCCTGCTGGTGGGCCCTCCGGGAACCGGCAAGACCATGCTGGCCAAGGCCGTGGCAGGCGAGTCCCAGGTGCCCTTCTTCTCCATGTCGATGAACTCCTGCAGCGGCACGCAGTAATCTGCGTTGGCGTACATAGCGACGTTCTCGACCGTGCCGTGGAACATGGCGGGCAGCTCGCTCTGATCGGTGGAGGCAATCTTGGCGTTCATTTCCGCCTGGCTGCCCTGTGCCTCACAGGTCACATGATACTTCGTCTGGCTGGCGTTGAAGGCATCAATGATCTCCTGATACTGGTTCTTCACCGTCTCGCCGAAGAACGTCCAGATCGTGACCTCGATCGTGCCCTCGGGTTCGGGGCCCCAGTCTTCGGTGGGATCCTTCTCCTTGCCGCAGGCCACAAGGCTCAGCGCCATGACCAGCGCCAGAATGGTTGCTAACAATTTCTTCATGTCTCATACCCCATTTGTTTTAGATTTCCGCAGGTGCACTCGTTTTAATAACCATTAAAACGTAAATGCAGAGGTACCTCTGCGGATAGTCAGATTATAGCACAGTCACATCGTTTGTCCAGCCATTTTATGGAAATTTTACATATTTTTTCTGTTACCGGTAATGGAAATCGTACAAAACACCCCCTGACGCCCAAAAGAGACGGCAGCGCCGTCGCTTTTGGTGTTCAGTTATACTCCCGCACCACGGCGGTGACCTTGCCCAGCAGCGTGGCCTCGCGGCCGTCGATGGGCCGGTAGTT